>Ga0209271_10000096_pt1 | contig 31807 bp, 30 predicted proteins | sample tdAd002_FD_187123 | JGI IMG/M metagenome (GOLD analysis project Ga0209271, IMG submission 187123) | Marine sediment microbial communities from the Atlantic coast under amendment with organic carbon and nitrate - tdAd00.2 (SPAdes)... | ecosystem: Environmental > Aquatic > Marine > Coastal >... | reverse complement strand
TGTTGAATGGCAACGGGTTCGCTGCTCATAGTGTTCTCCTGTTCAAAACCGGTTCAGGCTGCGACAGCGCCGGCCAGCGCTTCCGCTTTGTCTGTCTTTTCCCAGCTCAGATCGATGTCTTCACGACCGAAATGACCATAGGCGGCAGTCGCGCGGTAGATTGGCCGCAGCAAGTCGAGCATTTGCATGATGCCGTATGGCGTCAGGTCGAAATTCTCGCGAATCAGATCTGTCATGCGTGCATCAGAAATTTTGCCGGTGCCATACGTTTCCACGCTGATCGATGTTGGCTCAGCGACGCCAATTGCGTAGGAAACCTGGATCTCACAACGCTCGGCGAGACCGGCGGCGACTATGTTCTTAGCGACATAGCGACAGGCATAGGCTGCCGATCGATCGACCTTGGACGGGTCCTTGCCCGAGAATGCGCCGCCACCATGGCGCGCCGCGCCGCCGTATGTATCGACGATAATTTTTCGTCCTGTCAGGCCACAATCACCCATCGGACCGCCGATCTCGAAGCGCCCTGTCGGATTGATGTGGAACTTGGTGTTCTTGCTGATCCACTGGGTCGGCAATACGGGCTTGATGATCTCTTCCATGATGCCTTCCTCGAGGTGCGACATCTCGACTTCGGCACTGTGCTGCGAAGACAAAACGACGGCATCGATCGCGACGGGCTTGTGGTCTTCGTAGACGAACGTCACCTGGCTTTTCGCGTCCGGGCGGAGGAATGGCAACGAGCCGCTTTTCCTGACTTCAGCCTGCCGCTGCACCAGCCGATGCGAGAAGGTGATCGGGGCTGGCATGAGGACGTCAGTTTCGCTGGTTGCGTAGCCGAACATCATGCCCTGGTCGCCCGCACCCTGTTTCTCGGCGGCCTCCCGGTCAACGCCCTGCGCGATATCAGGCGACTGTTTGCCAATGGCATTCAGTACTGCACAGGAATGGCCGTCGAAGCCCATATCAGAATCCGTGTAGCCAATCCCGATAATCGTGCCGCGCACGACTTCTTCCAGGTCGACCCAGGCAGATGTCGTAACTTCGCCGGCAACGATGGCCATGCCAGTCTTGACCATCGTCTCGCAAGCCACTCGTGCGTTGCGGTCCTGTTTCAGGATCGCGTCGAGTACGGCGTCCGATATCTGGTCGGCAACCTTGTCGGGATGTCCCTCGGAAACCGATTCCGAGGTGAACAGAAATGCATCACTCATAGATATCTTCTTTCATTGATTGGGCAGCGGCGCATTGTACCTTGCGGCGATGCAGCGAAACAGGGAAAATGTGCACGCTGTAAACGAAGTCTTATTCAATCTCCAAAACTCAACATAAGGCCATCAGGCCAGCCAAAAGAAAGGCAAAATGTCCCAACAAATCACTGCTGCCGGCCAGCCTGCCCGGCGAGATCTCGCGAACGCCGTCAGGGCGCTTTCCATGGACGCTGTACAAGCCGCCAATTCGGGCCACCCCGGTGCCCCAATGGGTATGGCCGATATCGCGGAAGTCCTGTGGAACGACTATCTGAAACATAACCCGGGCAGCCCGCATTGGTTCGATCGTGACCGATTCGTGTTGTCGAATGGTCACGGCTCGATGCTGCTATACAGCCTTCTGCACCTGACGGGTTACGACCTGTCAATCGACGAGATAAGAAATTTCCGTCAGTTTGGGTACCGAACAGCGGGGCATCCGGAGTACGACCCGGATCTTGCGATCGAGACAACGACCGGACCATTAGGGCAGGGCATCACGAACGCAGTCGGCATGGCATTGACCGAGAAAATGCTCGCGGCTGAGTTCAATCAGTCAGGACTGGATATCGTCGACCACAAGACCTGGGTGTTTCTCGGCGATGGCTGCCTGATGGAAGGCATCTCGCACGAGGCGTGCTCGCTCGCCGGCACTTTGAAGCTTGGCAAGCTCATCGCTCTGTATGACGACAACAACATCTCAATCGATGGTGAGGTTGACGGCTGGTTCACCGATGACACGGTCAAGCGTTTCGAGGCCTATGGATGGCAGGTTATCGCGGACGTAGACGGGCATGACAGTGCGGCAATTGCTGCGGCAATCGACAAAGCAGTTGTTGAATCGGATCGCCCGTCCCTGATTTGCTGCAAGACCGTGATCGGTTTTGGTGCGCCCAACAAACAAGGCACTGCGTCGACCCATGGTGCACCTTTGGGCGATGAAGAGATTGCTGCAACTCGCAAAGAGCTGGGCTGGGATGCGCCGCCATTCGAAATTCCCGCGGATATCGCTGCCGCGTGGGACGGCAAGTCGCGCGGCGAATCACTCGAGCGCGAATGGCGAAAAGTGTTTGCGAAATACGAGACGAAATACCCGGAATTGGCTGCGGAATTCACGCGCCGGATGAGTCGCAAGCTCCCGGACCACTGGACTGATTTCGCGAACAAAGCGATCGCGGAAATAGATGCTGCAGCCGAGAACATGGCGACGCGAAAAGCCTCGCTGGTTGCGCTAAACGCCTTCGCGCCGGCACTGCCGGAACTTGCGGGAGGGTCCGCGGACCTGACCGGATCAAACCTCACCAAACACTCGGGTTCAAGCCAGATTACCGCGGATGACGCATCCGGTAACTACGTTTACTTCGGCGTGCGTGAGTTTGGAATGTCGGCGATGTGCAATGGCATGTACCTGCATGGTGGCGTCATTCCTTATTCCGGTACGTTTCTGACGTTTTCTGACTATGCACGCAATGCATTACGCATGGCTGCATTGATGAAAGCGCAGAATATCTTCGTCTATACGCACGATTCGATCGGCCTTGGCGAAGATGGCCCGACACATCAACCGGTTGAACACACGGCTTCGCTCAGGTTGATGCCGAATATGCGTGTATGGCGAACCTGCGACACGGTCGAGACAGCCGTTGCCTGGAAGGACGCCATCGAACGCCGGGACGGACCGACCAGTCTCATTTTGACACGACAGGGTTTGCCGCATCAGGCGCGCAGCGCGGATCAGATCGCGGCGATCGGCCGTGGTGGATACGTACTGCGGGACGCGGACGGTGCGCCCGACATTATCCTGATTGCGACAGGGTCGGAGGTTGCGCTGGCCGTGTCTGCGGCTGACGCGCTGGCCGCTGAAGGCACCAGGGCACGGGTTGTTTCGATGCCTTGTACGGACCTTTTCGACGCGCAGGACGAAGCGTATCGCGAGCAGGTACTGCCCGCTGCAGTAACAGCAAGGGTCGTTATCGAGGCCGGTGTCACCGAAACCTGGTGGCGCTATGCCGGAGCACAGGGCCGCGTGATCGGTCTGGATCGTTTCGGCGAGTCGGCGCCTGCTGACGAACTTTTTGAACACTTCGGCTTCTCGACAGACAACGTCGTCGCGATCGCCAGAGAAATACTTTAATTCAGGAGAAAAAAATAATGACAATCAAGATAGGAATTAACGGCTACGGCCGCATAGGCCGCAACATGTTGCGCGCGATCCATGAACTGGGCCGCACTGACGAGTTTGATGTTGTTGCCATCAACGATTTGGGTGACGCCGAGACCAACGCGCACCTGACTCGTCGCGACACGGCGCATGGCCCATTCCCAGGAACGGTGGAGGTGGATGGTAACGACATTATTGTCAACGGCGATCGCGTAAAAGTGTTTGCCGAGCGCGACCCTGCCAAGTTGCCCTGGGGTGAGCTGGGCGTGGACGTTGTATTCGAATCAACAGGTTTGTTCCGCACTCGCGAAACGGCAGGCAAGCATCTTGAAGCTGGCGCCAAAAAGGTCATCATCTCGGCGCCGGGCGGTAAGGACATCGATGCCACAATCGTTTTTGGTGTCAATCACGACATTCTGACGTCCGAGCACACGATCATTTCGAACGCATCGTGTACAACAAATTGCCTGGCTCCGCTCGTCAAACCCCTGCACGAAAAAATCGGCGTCAAGCACGGCATCATGACCACAATTCATGCCTATACAAATGACCAGGTCCTGACCGATGTGTATCACAGTGATTTGCGGCGTGCTCGTTCGGCGACGATGTCCCAGATTCCGACGAAGACAGGAGCTGCTGCTGCCGTTGGCCTGGTACTGCCGGAGCTTGATGGCCTTCTCGACGGTTTTTCAATGCGCGTGCCGACAATTAACGTTTCGGCTGTCGACCTGACGTTTGTCGCTGCCAGGGAAACCAGTATTGAGGAAATCAACGACATCATGAAGGCGGCCAGTGAAGGCGAGCTCAAGGGCGTGTTGGCCTACAACGATGAGCCTCTCGTGTCGATCGACTTCAACCACGATCCAGCCTCGTCGACCTACGATGCAGGGCTGACCAAGGTCATGGAAGGCACGCTGGTCAAGGTTTGCTCGTGGTATGACAATGAGTGGGGCTTCTCGTGCCGCATGCTCGATACGGCAATCGCATTGATGAACGCGAAGTAATCCGCGCGACTCGACACCGGAACCAGCATGTCCATTACTAGAATGGCCGACGTCAATCTGTCGGGCAAGCGCGTACTGATTCGCGAGGATCTGAATGTGCCTGTTGCGGACGGCCTCGTGACCAGCGATGCGCGAATTCAGGCCGCGTTGCCGACAATTCGTGCGGCACTCGATGCGAATGCTGCCGTCATGGTGATGTCACACCTTGGCCGACCAAATGAAGGTCGCCCGGACAGCGAGTTTTCACTGCAACCGGTTGCCGACCATCTGTCGACGCTGCTCGGTACAGATGTACCGCTGGCCAGCAACTGGATTGACGGCGTCGACGTCGAACCCGGTAGCGTCGTGTTGCTCGAAAACGTGCGCTTTCTCACAGGCGAGAAAGCCTGCGACGAGTCGCTTGCACGGAAGATGGCCGCTCTTTGCGATGTGTTTGTCATGGACGCGTTCGGGACGGCCCACCGCGCGCAAGCCAGCACTTACGGAGTCGCCGAGCATGCACCTGTTGCCTGTGCAGGACCACTGCTGGCGACAGAGCTCGAGGCGCTTGGCAAGGCGCTGACGAATCCGGCGCGGCCTTTTGTAGCCATTGTTGGTGGTTCAAAGGTCTCAACCAAGCTAACAGTCCTGGATGCATTGGCCGGGCTTGTCGACAGCCTGATCGTCGGTGGCGGTATCGCAAACACGTTCATCGCTGCCGCCGGTCACGAGGTTGGTCAGTCACTCCACGAGCCGGATATGCTCGATACGGCTCGTGACCTTGCGAATGCTGGCGACGGTCGCGCGGAGATCCCGATACCAACTGACGTGGTCGTGGCGACCGAGTTTTCGGCAGATGCCACACCGGTGACGAAGTCAGTGGACGCCGTCGTTGCTGACGAGTTGATTCTCGATATTGGCCCGGAAACGGCGCAGCACTTTGCCAAAATCCTGGCAGGCGCAGGCACGATTATCTGGAACGGTCCGGTCGGCGTGTTCGAATTCGATGCTTTCGGTGGTGGCACAAAGGCGCTTGCAGAGGCGATCGCCGCAAGTGGCGCATTCTCGGTTGCCGGCGGTGGAGACACACTTGCGGCTATTGGCAAGTACGGTGTGACCGGGCGGATATCCTATATTTCGACCGGCGGCGGGGCATTCCTCGAGTTTGTCGAAGGCAAGACCCTGCCTGCCGTCGCAATGCTGGAAAGACGCGCCGCTGATCGCCTTCATTGACGTCAAAGCGCGACGGAAAACCCGACCCCCAGTCGGTAGTCTCCGGCCCGGTCATTCAGACCGAGTCCGGCGTTGAGATCAAACTGCATACGTCTGTTCATCAGCCACTGATAACCGCCATTCAGCCAATGCGTGCTGCCACCCTTCTCCGGTAAGTTTGCTTCCCACTCGACGAACCCACTATGCGCGTCGCCCCAGGAAAATGGTAACTTCAGGCCGTTATCCAGCTGATAACCGCTTCCAAAATCGCTCACCTTGACAGTCCCCGCGATCGCAAAGTCACCATTGTGCGCCCAGACAAAGGCGAGGCTAGGGTCCCAGCGATCGCTTGAGAAGCTGTCATCGCCTGTGGGGACGGACAGTTGAAACAGCAAGGCCATCTGGGTTCTGTCGTCAGCATTGCTGATGCCGAGTTTGGTGCCTAACGCCATGTCCACCAGGCCACTGCTTGTGCTGGCGCCAGACTCCGTTTCTGACCAACTGAGGGATGAGATGAAAACTTCGACCTGATCACCCACCCCGAACCGAATTTCAGCGGTCGGGAGAGAGGTGGTGCGAGTATCATTGTTGGGGCGGGTGTACGTGATTCCTGTTTCCAGCTGCCACTGTCCAGGGGCGACGACGTTCGGCGAGAAAGAAAATCCCGGTCGGTTTGTGTCGATTGTTTGTCCGGTGGCCAAACAGGGCAGAACGCATAGCCAGAAAAACAGCGGCCAGCAGGGACCTTTCCAGCGTCTGTCGACAGGTGATAGTGATTCTCTGCTTTCTTCAGTCACGGCGACCTTCCCAAGGACGTACACCATCAGCGTAGAAGGCGCTGCGAGAAATAGCCAGTGCGCCGACGCACACAATTCCGCAAGCTTTGCTAGGCACAAAACCGTATACCTCCCTGGGCCCGTTAGGTGTATTAGATGGATGACGAATATGGTTCGGAGGTAGTCATGGAAATCAATGCGTTACCAAACTATGACATGACCGACAATTCAACCGGCTGTTGCCCCAGGTTCCACCCGGAGAATTGGGATAGCCGGGATTTTCATTTTCAGGACAAGCTCTTCGTCCGGGTAACGACGAGGAGCCTGGCGCACATCCCCCTGAATATGGGCTCGGTCTTTCGCAAAACGTTTCAGGCAATCAAGCATGCGGACGCTAAAAGCGATGCAAACTTTATAGTGCTGAGCCGAGATCAGTCCGCATGGTCAGCAGAGCATCTGTTTGCCGTGAACAAGGAAGTGCCCGAGGAAGAAATGATTCAGCTGACAGGAGATTTCGTCACCAAAGTGTTCGAGGGACCCTACAAGTTTGTTCCGCGATGGTGCGAGGAACTCGACGAGAGCATCAAGGTGCGCGGAAAGAACGCGAAGCGAACGTACTTCTTCTACACCACATGCCCGAAATGTGCCAAGACATACGGAAAAAACTACGTGGTGGGTGTCGCGCAGATCGAATGATCTAAACCGGAAACGGCCCGGTGATGGCGAGAGTAGTGCCCGGATACTGAACATTGACGAACAGCGTCTTGCCATCCGGTGCGAAGCACACGCCCGCCAACTCTGAATTTGAGTGAGGATTGTCGGCCAGTTGGTATTGGCTGCCGTCCGGGCGAATACCGACAAGGCCGCAGTGGTCGGACGTATCCTCACAGACAATCAAGTCCCCCCACGGCGCCATCGTCAGGTTATCCGCATTTCGCAACAGCGAATCTTGTGACGCCTCGGCGAGCAACGTCAGTGATCCAGGGAAATTGCGCTCTTCGGCTTGCCCTTCCTGAGGGCTCGGGCGATAGGAAAAAACCTGGCCCAGCCGAGCAGGTCCGCCGATCGTGCAGGTGAAAGCAAACTCATCACCGGCCGTACATAGGCCCTCGCCACGGGCAAAGGTCGCAGCGCCTTTGGTGGCTCCCCGCAGGCGCAAATTGTTCTCTCGCGGATTGACGTTATTGAGATCGATCCACTGAGTTGCAAGAGACTCGCCCGGAACCATCTGCGGGTCACGCGACCAGTTGTGCGTCATGAACGATGGTTGTTCTTCGATCGCGAGTGCCTGCAGCCGACCACCTTCGTGCAGCTTGCCGGGCGTGTTGGGAATGTATCGATAGAACAATGAGTGGTGGCGGTCCTCGGTCATATAGACAATTCCCGTCGGCTCGTGCACAGCAGCTGCTTCATGCTCGAACTTGCCCATAGACTTTATCGGAATCGGGTCAACAAGGCCCATCTCGTTAGCTGGAACCTCAAACACGTAGCCGTGCCATTTGTCCCGTCGTACGAATCGCCCGGAGCTCAAACCATTGCCCGGCGATTCAAAACATTCTTCACACGATAACCAGGAACCCCACGGCGTTGGACCGCCGGCGCAATTCAGTTCAGTGCCCGCGAGACTCAGATGTTGCCGTTCGGTCTCGCCTGTCTTTGGGTTGTATACGGTCGTCGTCGTGCCGCCAGCGCCGGGGTTTTTTCCTCCACCTTCGTCGTAGACCTTGTCTTTTACAGCTTGTGGCACGGAGTCATACGTCTCCCCGAACGCACTGCGATTCGAGAAGGCCGGTTGAATCTCGTGGTTGCAGATAAGAATGATGCGGCCATCCTCGCCCGGAAACGCGGCCATGCCGTCGTGAGCCTGCGGCACGAGCAGGCCATCACTCATACGATCGCCGGCCATTGATACGATGCTATAGCGATAGCCGTCAGGCAAATCGAGAATTTGATTTGGGTCCTGCCGCAGTGGTCCGGTTTTTGCGTCGGCGGCTCTAGCGGGTAGCGACAGCGCTGGACTTGAGACCGCGATCGCGAGTTGCTGCAGGAAAAGGCGTCTGTCCATGATGCGATTGTGAGTTCCGTGGTGTTTACTCAGCATAACGCCAAAGGGTGGCAACGTGAAGGCACGGCCACAAACTCTTGGCGCGATGGCTATCCGCCTGTGCAATAATCGCCGCCATGCGAAAACGGACGAAGATAGTCGCGACGCTGGGTCCAGCATCTGACGACGCGAAAACGCTGCGCAAGATGATCGAGGCTGGCCTCGATGTCGCGCGACTGAATTTTTCCCACGGCGACCAGGTTGATCACCGACAACGTGCAGAAGCACTGCGTTCGGCCGCCCAGGCATGCGGTCGGGATATCGGATTGATGGGTGACCTGCAAGGCCCAAAGATTCGTATCAAGCGATTCCAGAATGGCAGTGTCGTTCTGGTGGATGGCGACAAGTTCTACCTCGACAGCACACTCGAACTTGAAGAAGGCAACCAGGATGGCGTAGGTGTTGCGCTCGAGACACTGCATGAGGATGTGTCGGGTGGCGACATTCTGCTACTCAACGACGGCATGATTACGCTGACTGTGGATAGCATCGAAGGAACGCGCATTCACACAACGGTCGTCAACGGCGGCATCCTCTCGGATCACAAAGGAATCAATCGCAAGGGCGGCGGCCTGTCCGCATCGGCGCTCACGGATGTCGACCGCGACAACATCAAGCTGGCGGCCGAACTTGATATGGACTTCCTTGCCGTTTCGTTTGTGCGCAGTGGCGGCGATGTCAGCGAAGCTCGCAGGTTGTTTAAGGAAGCGGGGGGCAAAGGTCTCATCGTGGCCAAGATCGAACGCGCCGAGGCTATTGATGACATCGAGTCGATCATCGACGCGTCAGACGTCGTGATGGTGGCGAGGGGTGATCTTGGCGTTGAGATGGGTTATGCCGAGTTGACTGGCATTCAGAAAAAACTCATTCGAATGACCCGCGCCGGGAACAAGATTGTGATTACGGCTACGCAAATGATGGAGTCGATGATCCAAAATCCGATCCCGACTCGTGCCGAGGTGTCCGACGTGGCCAATGCCGTCATCGACGGCACGGACGCCGTGATGCTATCCGGCGAAACGGCGGTCGGTGCGTACCCGGTTGAGGCGATCAAGGCGATGAGCAACGTATGCGTAGGTGCCGAGAAGTTTCCGCACCCATCCGGTCGTATGAGCCACCGCACGGAGGACCAGTTCGCCCTCGTCGATGAGGCGATCGCCATGGCGGTCATGTACACAGCCAATCACATGGATGTTAAAGCGATCATTGCATTGACCGAGTCCGGTTCGACGACACGCTGGATGTCACGCGTGCGCTCGGATATTCCGATATACGCTATGACTCCCTATGCGGCGACGAGTCGCCGCGTGGCCATGTACCGCGGCGTGTACCCGGTGCAATTCGAGATCGAGGACACGCAGCGGGATCAACTGTATGCCAGGATTTTCGAGACTCTGCTTTGCAACAAACTCGTAGAGGTCGACAATCTCGTGATATTTACGAAGGGTGATCTGAAGGGCATATCCGGCAGCACGAATGCGATGAAGATCCTCGAGGTCAAAGCCTCGGAGTAGCAGTTTATGAAACGATGGTTGAAGCGCCTCGTCGGGGGTGTCGTTGTTGCAGTGTTAATCGTCTCCTTGCTCGCCTGGCTTACTATAAGAGCCAGCCTGCCAACGCTCGACGGTGAATTCGGTGTCGCCGCGCTTGCAGCGAGCGCGACGATTGAAAGAGATGGCGACGGAATCCCGACGATAACGGCCAACACGCGTGAGGATCTGGCGTTTGCAACGGGATTTGCACACGGTCAGGACCGTTTTTTTCAGATGGATCTGATTCGCCGGCGCGCGGCTGGCGAGTTATCAGAGATCTTTGGAAAAGTCGCCGTTGATGCCGACAAGCGATATCGTTTCCATCGCTTCCGCAGTCGTGCTGAAAACGCAATGGCGACTTTGCCACCTGCCGAGATCAAAATTCTCGAGCGTTATGCGCAAGGTGTGAATGCGGGTTTAGAGAGCTTATCCGCAAAACCTTTCGAATATTATCTATTGCGCGTCGACCCGCGGCCGTGGTTGCCGGAGGATTCGGTACTGGTCGTGTACACGATGTTTATGATGCTTAATGACTCGCGCGCAAAAAAAGACGTGCAGCGCGGTCTCGCACACCGAATATTGCCACAGGATGTATACGCCTGGATGTACCAGCAAGGTACGGCCTGGGATGCGCCACTGATGGGTGAGCCGCGCGTTGCAGCGGCGATTCCAACGGCCGATGTCTTTTCAATACGCGATGTTGTTGACGACGCGCCGCCGTCTGTAGAACAGGGCAAGAAGCCACTAAACGGCAGTAACAACTGGGCGGTCGGTGGAGCCTTGACCAGCTCAGGGCGAGCGATCGTGGCGAACGACATGCATCTCGGCTTGTCGGCACCGAATATCTATTACCAGGCGAGGCTTGTGGTTGACGGTGCATTGCCACGGGACCTTACCGGCGTGACCTTGCCGGGAGCACCCTTTGTTGTGGCCGGGAGCAATACTAAAATAGCCTGGGGCTACACAAACAGTTACGGCGACTGGACTGACGCGGTAGTGATACGGCCGGGAGCAAAACCCGGGACGTACAAAACGCCGGATGGTGAGCTGCCGTTTGTTGAGTTTCGGGAGAAGATTAACGTCAAAGGCTCCGCAGCGGATGAAGTTACAATTCGTGAGACCATCTGGGGTCCTGTGGATGAAGGCACCGGTTATCCGGATGGTGAGATTGCTGTCAGCTGGATTGCGCACAAACCGGGCGCGATCAATCTTCGCCTGATTGATCTCGAAAATGCTGATTCGGTCGATGCCGCGCTGGACATCGCAAATACGATGGGAATGCCGCCGCAAAACTTCGTAACGGGCGACTCCGCAGGCAATATTGCGTGGACGATAGCCGGGAAAATTCCGACGCGTTCGAATTTTGACCCGATGCTGCCTGCGGACTGGAGTGAGGAGTCAGGCTGGACAGGCTGGGTAACAAGCGACGAATACCCGAGAATCGTGAACCCGGAGAACAGCAGGATTTGGTCCGCGAACGCGCGGGTCACCGATGCAGAGGCACTTGCCATTGTCGGTGATGGCGGCTACGACCTCGGCGCAAGAGCACGGCAAATTCGCGAAGGACTACTCGCGAAGGATAAGTTTGAGCCGACCGACATGTTGGCCATTCAAACTGATGACCGGGCAATCTTCCTGACGCCGTGGCGAAATCTGCTACTCGATGTACTCGACCGCGAGGCAAGCCGTGACAGCGAATTTGAGGAGTACCGACGTCTCATCGAAGACTGGACCGAGCGAGCTACGCCGGAGTCCGCAGGATATCGCCTGGTACGCGCATTTCGGCTTGAAGTGCAGGCACGGGTTTTTCATGCGCTCATGAGCTCGGTGCGCAATGCCTACGGTGAGGACGTCAAACTTCGCGTCAGCAATCAGTTTGAGGCAGCGCTCTGGTCGCTCGTGACTGAGCAGCCCACGCACTTGCTGCAAGCCGATTACGACAGTTGGCAAGAGCTTATGATCGATGCTGTCCGCGAGAATATTCGCTACTTTGACGAAAACTACGATGGCGTCCTTGCTGATCGAACCTGGGGCGAACGCAATACAGCCAGTATTCGTCATCCGCTTAGCCAGGCGCTACCAATGTTGGCGGAGTTTCTGGACATGCCGGGCGAATCGCTGGCCGGCGATGTCGATATGCCGCGGGCCCAAACTCCGACTTTTGGTGCCTCTGAACGATTCTCCGTTTCACCCGGAGATGAAGCCAATGGTCTGATGCACATGCCGACCGGGCAGAGCGGCCATCCATTGTCAGAATATTATCGTCGCGGGCACGATGATTGGGTGCGTGGTCGCCCGAGCCCGTTTCTCCCGGGTCCGACGCAACATAAGTTGACGCTATTGCCCGCCTCAAACTAAGGGCCGTCAACAAAATTCCGGTAAGATGCTCGTTGTAACGAGAGGACCGGACATGAGCACGGCCGAAAGCAAATTTACGAGCACAAGTACCTATGTTGTGACAGATGACCTGATGATGGCAGTCAATGCTGCGGTCACTCTTGAGCGCCCGATTTTAATCAAAGGGGAGCCCGGCACCGGCAAGACCCAGCTCGCGGTCGAGGTCGCGAACTCACTTGGCAGGCCCCTGTACGAGTGGCACATCAAGTCGACGACCAAGGCACAGCAGGGCCTGTACGAGTACGACGCGGTAGCACGTCTGCGCGATTCGCAGCTTGGTGACGATCGCGTGCACGACATTTCGAACTATATCGTCAGGGGCAAGGTCTGGGAGGCGTTCGAGTCTGACGTTCAGCCGGTATTGCTCATCGACGAGGTGGACAAGGCTGACATCGAGTTTCCAAACGATCTTCTGCAGGAACTTGATCGCATGGAGTTTTATGTCTATGAGACCAAGAAACTCATCAAAGCCGTGCATCGCCCGATCATTATCATCACCAGTAACAACGAGAAAGAACTACCCGATGCCTTTTTGCGCCGTTGCTTCTTTCACTACATCAAGTTCCCGGATAAGGAGACGATGGAAAAAATTGTAGACGTGCATTTTCCGGAACTGAAAAAGAACCTCTTGAGCGAAGCGCTCAACGCCTTTTACAAGGTTCGTGAAGTGCCCGGCCTCAAGAAGAAACCGTCGACGTCGGAGTTGCTGGACTGGATCAAGTTGTTGCTTGCTGAAGACATCCCACCTGAAGCTCTAAGGGCTGAAGATTCACGCAAGGCGATTCCGCCACTATACGGTGCGCTGCTTAAGAACGAGCAGGACGTGCATTTATTCGAACAGCTGGTCTTCCTCGACCGGAGAACCGGCTCAGGTCAGTAGTCGAGATCATGCTGATCCCGTTCTTCTATCTACTTCGTGACGGCGGCATGAAGACGTCGATCACCGAACTTCTGACCTTACTCGAGGCGATGAGAAAAGGCGTAGCAGGGCAGAGCGTCGACGACTTCTATTTCTTGTCGCGCGCTTGCCTTGTAAAAGACGAATCACAGCTCGATCGATTTGACCGCATTTTTGCAGCGTACTTTAAAGGTGTGGAAGATACGTTTTCCGATTTGATGACCGACGTGCCGGAGGAGTGGCTCAGACATCAGGCGGAACTGATGTTATCTGCAGAAGAGCGGGCCCAGATCGAGGCGCTCGGTGGATTTGAAGAACTGATGAAAGCGCTGCAGGAACGACTCGACGAACAGGACGAACGGCACGAAGGTGGCAGCAAGTGGATCGGCACGGCAGGCACGTCGCCTTTTGGCGCCTATGGCTACAATCCCGAAGGCGTTCGGATTGGCCAGCAGGGCTCACGTAGTCGCAGTGCCGTCAAGGTCTGGGATCGCCGCGAATATCGAAACCTCGATGACTCAGTCGAACTTGGTACGCGCAATATTAAAGTCGCTTTGCGACGCCTTCGAAAATTTGCTCGTGAAGGCGCCGCCGATCAACTCGATCTCGAAGACACTATTGACAAGACTGCGCGCAACGCCGGCTTGCTGGACCTGCGAATGGTCCCGGAGCGACACAACGCGGTCAAAGTTCTACTCTGCCTGGATATCGGTGGATCGATGGATGATCACGTTCGTGTCTGCGAGGAGTTATTCTCGGCATCGCGCGGTGAATTCAAACATCTCGAGTACTTTTATTTTCACAACTTCATCTATGAGAGCTTGTGGAAAGACAATCGCCGCCGTCACGCTGAGCGTATTCCGACGATGGATATCACCCACAAATACGGCGCTGACTACAAACTGATTTTTGTTGGCGACGCGACGATGAGTCCTTACGAGATTGCATACGCCGGAGGCAGTGTCGAACACTGGAATGAAGAGCCCGGTGCGGTGTGGATCAAGCGCCTGTTGAATACGTATCCCAAAGCGATCTGGCTCAATCCCGAGCCGCAGCACCGCTGGGATTACACACCATCAGTCAAACTGACGCGCGACATCATGGAAGACAGAATGTACCCACTGACGATCGCGGGACTGGATGAAGGTATCAGGGCGCTGCGGTAGTTTCGCTTGCACCAAGCTCTTTGAGGTCAGCAAGAACCTGCGTCGAATGGTTGTCCACATCGACTTTCTCATAATGCTTGGCAATCGTACCGTCAGGCCCAATCAGGAACGTCTGGCGTTTTGCCACCGTCATGCCGAACATTTTTGTCTTGACGCCATAAGCTTCGGCAGCATCACCTTCGCTATCGGCGAGTAACGGAAACGGCAGACCATGGTTTTCGGCAAATTTCTGATGCGATTCGACATCATCGAGGCTAACGCCAAGTATTTGAGCGTTGATCTCTTTGAATGCGAATATATTGTCGCGAAATTCACAAGCCTCGGTCGTGCAACCCGGCGTTTCGTCTTTTGGATAAAAGTAGAGTACGACCCACTGATCGCGATAGTCTTCAAGCGAGTGCAACTGACCGTTTTGGTCCGGGAGCTCGAATTCCGGGGCAGGCTCACCCAAAGCGAATTGTTCAGACGCCACGGCTGAAAAGGCCACAACGGCGAAAGATATCAGGAATAAAAGTGCGCGTTTCATCAGGTACATCCTCCGCCTGACACTATAATACGTTTCAGGCTGAATGGAGCGGAATTTAACCGGTCGTTACAATATGAGGCGCGCAGAGGCACAGAAAATAAAGACAGCGCTGGTACTGCCCGGCGGTGGAGCGCGCGGTGCCTTTCAGGTCGGTGTCCTCAAAGCGCTGGCTGAGCTGGTACCGAAGGGTAGCCCCAACCCGTTTGCGGTGATTAGTGGCACATCCGCCGGGGCGATCAACTCGGTGGTGTTGGCCAGCAAGGCGCGGCGCTTCCGCGTTGCCGTTGCTGAGCTTGACAGGGTTTGGGGTAATTTTCGCAGTGATCATGTCTTTCGCACCGACAATCTGACGATGCTCAAGAGCAGCCTGCACTGGTTCGCGTCGATCGTACTCGGCGGGTTTCTCGTCGGCGCTCCAAAATCACTGCTCGATAATTCTCCGCTTCGCGCACTCCTCAGCCGCAATGTGCGGTTTCCACGCATTCGGGATGGGATCGAATGTGAATACCTCGATGCGGTTGCCGTAACAGCGGCAAGCTATGAGTCTGCACACTCGACGTCGTTTTTTCAGGCCGTCCCTGATCAACACGCGTGGTCACGGACCCGTCGTGTTGGCGTGCGTGGTGATTTGCACCTCGATCACCTGATGGCGAGCATCGCAGTGCCAATGATCTTTCCACCGGTTCGAATCGATGGTGGATATTTTGGTGATGGCGCCATGCGGCAGGCAACACCGCTAAGCCCTGCTATCCATTTGGGTGCTGACCGAATTCTCGTTGTCGGCGTACGGGACGAGACTGCCGACAAAGAGCCTGATCCAGGCGAACCACCGGTACACCCGAGTTTCACGCAGATTGCGGGTTATATGCTCGACACCTTGTTCATGGACGGTTTGTACTCTGATATCGAGCGCATGACCCAAATCAATCAGTTGATCGATTCGGTGGACCCGGAGCACCGCAGCGGACCGTTGAAACGCATGCGCCCGATTGACACGATGCTGATCGTGCCGAGCGAGGACCTTCGGGTCATCGCACACAAACATCGAATGGAACTGCCATTTGCGGTACGTGCACTTTTGCACGGCATTGGAGGTCGAGGTCCGGGCGAGAATCGCCTGTTGAGCTTCCTGATGTTCGAACAGGCGTACACGAAAGAGCTTATAGAGCTCGGTTACAGAGATGCGATGAACGTTCGTGAGCAACTACTCGATTTCATTTCCGGAGCAGCGGTACCTCGTCTATACGCCCCAGCTTGGATCAAGAAAGATCTGAGTGCGTTTCACACGGATTAGAGCAGAAGGGCGGCTCCCAGGCCGAGAAATGCCATATAGCCGATAACATCAGTCACCGTTGTCAATACCACGCCACCGGCCAGTGCCGGATCAATCTGCATGCGCTTGAGCGTGAGCGGTATAAGGAAACCCGCCAGCGCTGCAACGACCAGGTTGATGATCATGGCGGCACCGATGACGCCGCCAATACGCCAGTCGCCAAACCACAGGAACGTGAACACCGCGACGACGACGGCCCAGCCAATACCATTGAGAACGCCAACCAGTAGTTCTTTGCGGAGAATCCGTCGTGCATTCGTCCGGTCTATCTGGCCCAGCGCAATCGCACGCGTGATAATCGTCAGCGATTGGCTGCCCGCGACACCGCCCATGCTGGGTACAACGGGCATGAGTACAGCGAGCAATACAATTTTGTCGACCGTCGTCTGAAAAATATCGACAACTGCTGCGGCCAGGAAGGCAGTGCATAAATTCACGCCGAGCCACAGCGCTCGTCGCGCTGCACTCTTGAACACGGGCGCAAACATATCGTCCTCTTCGTCGAGGCCGGCTGCGCTCATTAAAGAATGCTCCGCCTCATCGCGTATCACGTCGACAACATCATCCACCGTGATTCGGCCGACGACACGATAGTCGTCATCGACGACCGGTGCCGAAAGCAGATCGCGATGCTCAAATTCCCATACGACTTCAGCGGACGGAGTGTGAGCGGGAATTGGCAGGATATCGGTAGACATTAGCGACGAGACGAGAGTCTCGTCGTCATTGGTCAGCAATCGGGACAAATACAATGAGCCGACAAAAGCGTCATCGCGGTCGACGACGAAAATCGAGTCGGTACCATCCGGCATTTCACCTCGGGCCCGCAGATAACGGCGAACGACTTCCAGCGTGACATCCGGACGGACCGTCACGATGTCGACGTTCATCAAACCACCGGCACTGTCCTCGTCATAAGCCAGCACCTGTCGCAATCGCTCTTCATCCTGATCGTCGAGCGATTGCAGTACCTTTTGGGTGACAGTTTCCGGAAGGTCGATTAGCAGGTCGGCGAGATCGTCGAGTTCCATGCCTTCGGTTGCGGCAATGAGTTGCTCGGTCTTCATGCCCTTGATCAGGCCATCCCGGACTTCGTCCGATACCTCGACGAGGACGTCACCCTCATCGTCGGAATCGACCATCTCCCAGAGAACGGCACGCTCGCGAAGTGGCAGGGATTCAAGAAGTCGCGCAATCTCCGCCGGATGCAGGCTGTGGATCATGACGCGAGCGGAACGCATGCCTCCGCTGTCGAGCTTTTCGCGCAACAGTTGCAGATTGGCCTGAGTGTGCTCTCTCGCTTCCATCGGTTCCGCCTCGGAAAGGTAGCCGGAGTTTAACCGTCTTGGCGCCGAGGCGCATGTAGGAGGCCCTTCAGGGCCAAATTTTTCGGGAGCGCCACTCTTGCACATCCATGTGCTTCGCGGCATAAGGCCGTCCTGGCCAAAAAGGACCTCCTACTTGCTTATTGGATGAGTGCCGAGTTCATTGTGCCGGGTGAGCACAGGGTCGTGCAGCTTCCGCAATGCGCTGGCGAGCTTTTCCGTCATATACACAGAACGATGCTGCCCGCCCGTGCAGCCTATTGCGACTGTCAGATAGCCTCTGTGCACATCGTTGTACTCGGGAATCCAGCGTTTCAGGAAACCCAGGACATCTTCGTACATAGAGATAAAGACGTCCTGGTCGTCCAGGAAATCTGTGACCTCTTTATCGCGCCCCGTCAGGCCTCGAAGTTCGATAGTCCAGTAAGGATTTGGCAAGCAGCGCATATCGAATACAAAATCGGCGTCCGCCGGAATGCCACTTTTGAATCCAAATGACTCAATGAGTACAGAGAGCGTATTTCTGTCGCGACGATCGATACGCTCGCGAATCAATTCCGCCAATTCGTAGATACTCGTGTGTGACGTATCAATGATCAGGTCGGCGGAGTTGACGATGACCGAAAGTAGTTCGCGCTCATTCTCGATTGCCGCGCGTAATGCGGTGCCATGTTCGGCGAGAGGGTGTCGTCGACGCGACTCGCTATAGCGTTTGAGCAACACGTCATCACTGGACTGCAGAAACAACAACTCCGTCTGGATATCCTGCTGTCGAAGTTCGTCAATTAGTCGCGGCAGGGATGCGAGGTCTTCCGGACGATTGCGGGCATCGACGCCAAGCGCGAGCAAGCGCCCGGATTTATTGTCGCCCGTAGTGACTTCTTCGATGACCGACTGCAGGAGCGCAGCCGGCATGTTGTCAATGCAGTAGTAGCCCAGGTCCTCAAGGACATGCAGGGCTACGGATTTACCCGAGCCGGACAGTCCACTGACGATGATCAGCCGCACAGCGCGTCGTACAATTCGTTGCTTGATGTAGCGTCACGCAGCCTGATACGCAACTCCCGGTCGCCAAGTAACTCGGCAATGCTGCAGATATTGGCCTGATCTTCGTTGCCGAGTTCGGCTGGAACCATGAGGCCGAAAACCAGGTCAACGGGTTCACCATCAGGCGAGTCGAATTCTACCGCTTCACTAAGTTTCATTAATGCACCGACGCTGTGGTCGAGGCCTTCGACGCGACAATGTGGAAATGCAACTCCCTGGTCCAGGCTCGTGCATCCCAGGCGTTCGCGGTCAATCAGGCTTTCAAATATGTCTTCGCTGGCGATGCCCGGGTGAGACCGAACGAGCAATTCACTTAATATTTCAAGGCAGTGCTTCTTGCTTCGAGCATGCACATTGCACAGAACGCTGTCGGGCTTGATGATTTCTTCGAGCAACATTTGGATTGAGATTTATGCGATTTGGAAGGCCCGTACGGCCGCTCAGCCGTACGAGCCTGAGTATGGAATTAGTACTTTATCTTGTGTGCTTCTCTTGCACGGTGGTCAACGAGCTTCTCTTTATATTTTCTTACCCGCCTTTCCAGTTTGTCTACAAGACCATCGATAGCAGCATACATATCTTCTTCGGTGTTATCAGCATAAATAGTTCCGCCATTTACTTTGACGGTCGCTTCCGCTTTATGCCGGAGTTTTTCGACTGTGAGGATACAGCTTACGTCAGAAACCAGATCAAAATGTCGTTCGATCTTCTCAATCTTAGACTGGACATAACCTCTGAGGGACTCGGTTACTTCAATATGATGGCCTGAAACGTTCAATTGCATAGTTGTCTCCCATACTTCTGGTGTCGCATGCGTCGTGCCGTTACCGTCCCCCGCGAAGGTATGGCGCATCACATACATTTGTTACGGGTTCAGATTACGAGCTGCTTCGACCTCCTTCTGTATTTGAGATACCTATACGCGGTTGCTCCCATTTCGGGTTTTCCGCTCATGCCGGGCGCTTCCTGCGTTCGCTCGACGATGTGATATTCATAGACTCACGGTACTTCGCCACGGTTCGTCTGGCAACAGTAATACCCTCTTCGGCGAGCATTTTCGCGATTTTGCTGTCGCTCAAAGGCTTGCCTGGATTCTCGGCGCCGATGAGTTTGCGAATCTTTGCGCGTACCGACGTTGATGACTGGTCTTCGCCGTCAACAGATGACAGATGTGATGAAAAAAAGTACTTGAACTCGAAGACGCCCCTGGGCGTATGCATATACTTGTTGGTCGTGACGCGAGAGATTGTTGACTCATGCATTCCGATTTCTTCCGCGACGTCCCTGAGCACCATCGGTTTCATCGCCTCGTCGCCGTGTTCGAGGAATTCGGTTTGTCGAGAGACGATACAAGTTGCCACTTTCATCAATGTCTCATTGCGGATTTCAAGGCTGCGAATCAGCCAGCGAGCTTCCTGCAACTGTGAGCGCAGCACTGCGTGATCGCCGCTGCCGCGCAGCAGGCGTGCGTATTGCTGATTGACCGAAAGCCTCGGGATACCGGTCGGGCTGATCTCTACTGTCCAGTGATTGTCAATCTTGCGCACAAATACATCGGGAATGACGTATTCGGCCGCAGCTGGACTGACTGCAAGACCAGGCTTCGGGTTGCAGCTCTTGACCAGTGCAAGCGCGTCGTGAAGGTCTTCCTCCGAGGTCCGCAAGCTGCGGCGCAGCTCACCATAATCGCGGCTGGCGACAAGGTCGAGATGGCTTGCCGCGAGGTCTATAGCCAATGACAAGCCGGGTGTGGCTGTATCGAGCTGTTTGAGTTGCAGGATAATGCACTCGGATATCGATCGGGCGCCGACACCAATCGGATCGAGACGCTGCACCTTGTCGAGCGTTACTTCAATCTCTTCCAAAGAGATTGCGGATTTTGGATCCAGGCTAGCCGATATTTCGTCGAGATCAACAGACAGATAACCGTCGTCGCTAATCGAGTCGACGATTGCCTCACCGATGACAACTTGTCTTGGTGTGAAGTGCTCCATCTCGAGCTGCCAGAGCAAGTGTTCACGTAGAGTCTGCCCGGATTCGTCGGCAAACTCGGCGACCGGCCGACCTTCTCCATTCCACCCGCCATCCTGAATGCGTTCAGCAGCGCGTTCCTGCCAGGTATCTTCCGCCTGGATCGTCCGGACTTCAGCTGTTGTCTCGGCATTGGCTTGAGGGACGTCAGGCAGGTCCTCCATCTCGAGCATGATATTTTCTTCGAGCGCTTCCTGAATCTCTGCGTTCAGGTCCAGTACCGGTAGCTGCAACAGGCGGATGGCCTGCTGCAACTGCGGCGTCATCGTCAATGTTTGCCCGAGTTTTAACTGCAGCGACGGTTTCAGCATTGAATGGTTATCGCGACGGAGATGTGCGCCTGCCCGTTAATAATTGTGTGCCAAGTTTGCCTCAGAGTTTGAACTCCTGTCCGAGATACACTTCTCGTACATGATGATTCTCTAGAATCTCTTCTGGCGAGCCCGAAGCGATCAAACTGCCATCACTGAGTATATAGGCTCTACCGCAAATTCCGAGCGTTTCGCGAACATTATGGTCAGTGATCAGGACGCCAATTTCGCGTTCACACAAGTGCTTGATAATGCGCTGAATATCGAGCACCGAAATGGGATCGACGCCGGCGAATGGCTCGTCCAACAAAACGAACAACGGATTTGCGGCCAATGCCCGGGCAATCTCGACGCGGCGCCGCTCACCGCCAGAAAGACTGATGCCAAGGTTGGTTCGAACGTGGCCAACATGCAATTCATCCAGCAATGTCTCGAGCTCTTCCTCGCGACCTGCCCGATCCAGGTCGTCGCGATTTTCCAGAATCGCGAGTACGTTTTGTTCGACCGTCAGTTTGCGGAAAATTGACGCTTCCTGCGGCAAGTAGCCAAGACCGAGCTTCGCCCGCCGATGCATTGGCTGTGCAGTCAGATCCTGTCCGTCGAGCAGTATCGTGCCACTATCAGCCGCGATCAGGCCGACGATCATGTAAAACGCGGTGGTTTTCCCGGCGCCGTTAGGGCCGAGCAGACCCACAACCTCGCCGCTCTTAATTTCCAGTGACAGGGTCTTGACGACTTTGCGCAGTTTGAAGCTCTTGGAGATATCCTGCGCACTAAGAATGCTCACGGAGCTTCTTCCCTCACAACGTCACTCTCGTCCTGATCGGCCTCCAGTGCAGCCTCGCCCTCGTCCAGAACTGCTTCCACAATCTCACTCACGTCCGGAACGGCTTCTTCAGCATCTGTCACGGCCTCAGGAATGACTGTTATTTTTACTTTCTCATCGCCGTCGCCCGATGATTGGGCGTTGATGCGTTGTTCCGCGATGTTGTACACAAGGAAGCTTGATGAAATCTGATTACCGCCTTCTGTGATGATTGCCTCGTCAGAAAATTCGACGATCCCGGTGCTGAGGTCGTAGTGCAATTTTCCGGCTTGCGCGTAGGTGATTTCGTCGCTATCGGGACGTTGTAATTCAAACGTAGCGGGCGCGCCTTGAATCACCGCCAGTCGCAATTGCGTATCAGTGAAGCTCAGGTCTGCGGTTTCACATTCTATGTGTCCTGCATCGACGTCGATGATGACGTGGCCACTGAATTGCCAAACGCTATCTTTGAAATCGAGTTTGCTTGCCCGGCCGACATCGGCCTCGATGCTGATGGTCCCCTGTGACAAGCGGAGACCACGGAACATGATCATGGAGCTCTTGCCATCATAGTCGGTCGAGTCGGCATCCAGGGAAATTGGCAGCCGCAAATCAGTGTTCTGTGCGAGCGCCAGCGCAGGCAACAAGAAAAGCAAAGCAAGGCTACGAGTAATCATCCAATCCACTGCCGAAATCACGGCGCAAACTTTCCGCTCACATTCGATATCAGTTGCACCTGATTATCCTTGAGTGATGCTAGCATGCCAGTCGCCGTAAGGCTGCGCGCGCCGATTCGAATCTGCACCCGCGCATCGGTTTCAGCGACAAAGCTCTCAGGGTAAATCTCCATGTACTGAGTACGGATCTCAGTGTCATTTGATGAAAAACCCTCGCTACTGACAGCGCGTACATGGCCACGCAAACGGACGAGCTGCTCATCCTGATGAATCGTTGCGGAATCGGCATTGACCGACCACGGAATCTCGCTTTGCGGCGAATAATCCAGGCGCACGTCCGTAAAAGATATGAGGTCATCATCTTGTTGCTCGGCGTGTCCGGCTTGAAGCTCATACAAGAGCTTGCCGTCCGGGCCAGTGCCGAGGATACGTGCAGATTTCAGGTAATAACCTCTTTGTGTTGCGTCGAATGCGGGTGCGGTGTCGTCGTCACCCTTGTCGCTGCGTGCCAGGTACCAGCTAGCCATCACGCCTGCAGTCAGTACCGCAAGGGTAAGCACATCACGTGGACCCATCATCAGCCCGACCGGGTCCTGGCTGCCAGAATGAGTTCACAAACCTCGCGTACCGCACCAAATCCGCCCGCGGCCACGGTTGTGTGCTTGCATCGCTCGCGAACTGCGGCAACCGCATTCGCCACTGCAATCGAAAAGCCGACTTCCTGCAGCAACGGCAGGTCTGGCACGTCGTCACCGACATAGGCGCACTCGGCCGCGCTGATATCGAGTTCGGCGCGCAGTTCGCCGAGCGCCGCGATCTTGTCGCGACAACCCTGGACGACATGTGAGATGCCGAGTTCGGCCATGCGCTGTTCGACAGCCACTGACTGGCGACCGCTGATCACGGCGACCTCGATGCCGGCATTGATCAGCTGGCGAACACCAAATCCATCTTGTGTATTGAAAGCCTTGGACTCGACTCCGTCGTCCGAGAGATATAACCGGCCGTCCGTGAATACACCGTCGACGTCGAACGCGACCAGGCGTATCTGCGACAAGATAGTTTGTGTGGCCGCGGCGCTCACATGATGCCTGCGCGAAAAAGATCATGAATATTCAATGCGCCAACCAGGCGGTTGTTTGCATCAGCGACAAGCAGGGACGTGATCTTGTTTTCTTCCATCATATGTACTGCTTCGGCTGCCAAAACATCAATCGACGTTGTTTTGCATTTCGTGTGCATAACCTCGTCCATCGTCGTCTTGTGGACATTGACCCCGGCGTCGAGTGCCCGGCGAAGGTCGCCGTCAGTAAATATGCCGAGAATGCGCTGTTGCTCGTCAACGATTGCCGTCATGCCCAAACCTTTTTCAGACATCTCGATCAAACCGTCCATGAGCCGCACGCCAGCTGCAACTTGTGGGATGCCGTCGTCAGTTCGCATGACGTCGGCAACACGCAACAGTAAGCGTTTGCCGAGGCTGCCACTGGGGTGAGACATGGCGAAATCCTCGGCTGTGAAGCCGCGAATCTTCAATAGCGCAACCGACAGCGCATCACCCATCGCGAGTGTTGCGGTCGTGCTGGCCGTCGGCGCCAGGTTCAAAGGGCAGGCTTCCTCGGCCACGCTCACGTCAAGATGCACATCCGCAGCTTTCGCCAGGGTCGACTTCGGTTTGCCCGTCATTGAAATGAGCTTCGCGCCCATGCGCTTGACCAGCGGCAGAATCGTGAGGACCTCATCGGTCTCGCCGGAGTAGGAGACGGCGAGTAGCACATCCTGACCCGTGATCATGCCCAGGTCGCCGTGGCTGGCCTCGCCCGGATGCATAAAGAAGGCCGGCGTGCCGGTGCTTGCCAAAGTTGCCGCGATCTTACGGCCGATATGGCCGGACTTGCCCATTCCCGTGACGACGATGCGGCCCGGCGTGTCCAGGCAAAGCTGGCAGGCGGCGACGAAATGTTCACCGAGCCTGGCGCGCAAGGAATCAACCGCGCGGGACTCGATTTCGAGTACTTCGCCGGCAAGTGCGAGTAGTTCGTCAGATGTTAGCTCGAGCGCCATTTGCGGCCTCACTTCGTCTCATGCAGGCATTCTAACGTTTTGCAGGACCACGTAGGTATCGTAAGCGATAAAAGCTATCAAAAGAGCGAAACCCTCAATTCTTGAAAGTTCGCTTTTGCCGTCATAGTCATATGTCATGGCGAACAGGACCAGCGTAAACGCGACCATGACGAATATGTGTAACGACAGCACCGATGGTGCCACCGCAGTTGGTGCAATGGTTGCCGCGACGCCGATGACGGCGAGCAGATTAAAGATGTTCGACCCGACAATATTGCCGATGGCAAGACCGTATTCGCCCTTTAAGGCGCTGACCATGGATACCGCAAGCTCAGGCAGGCTTGTGCCGAAGGCGACCAGCAATATGCCTATGACGACTTCGCTGACGCCGAGGAAACGCGCGATTTCCATCGATCCGTCGACAAGCAAATGCGCGCCGACGAGCAGTACCGCAATACCAATCAACAACCAGACAATGGCCGCGCGCATCGAGACGTCCTTAGGGATCTCGGCTTCGTACTCCTTCTTGATCGGGTCGCTTGGCGAGGAACGCATTCCAAGGCGAGCCAGCCAGATCATGACGATCACAAGTCCCGTGAGCATGACGATGCCGTCGATGTGACTAAGATAGGAGTCGAGGAACAAGGACACCGTCAGCAGAGAGACGGCAAGCAGAGCCGGCATTTCCCGTCGCAGTGTCGCTGAGCGCAGCTTGATCGGGCGAATAATCGCGACGCAACCCAAGACCAGGCCAACATTAACAATATTCGAGCCGATCGCGTTACCGATGGCCAGCAAGGGCTCGCCTCGAATTGAGGCCACAACCGAGACGAGGATTTCAGGAGCAGAGGTGGCAAACGCCACTACCGTCAGTCCGATCAACAACGGTGCAACGCCCAGGTTGCGCGCTGTAGCAGCAGCGCCATGGACGAATCGGTCGGCACCCCATATCAGGAGCACGAGGCCGGCAATGACTTCGAACCAATTTCCTAGCATATAATTTCGTTGTGGTGAGCCCCTCAGGGCCGGCTATCATACACAATCAGGGCCAGGCATTGGGAAGCCCTGAGTTTTCCCGGTACACTGCGCGCCCCGGGGCTTAACGTAACATCAAATCAATATGGATCCAGTCGAGGTAAGTCGCCTGATCGAAGCAGGGTTCGACAGTGCGATCGTCAAGGTTTTCAGTGACGATAATACGCACTTTGAAGCGCTTGTGATCGCCGACGAATTTGCGGGCAAGCGACCACTTGCGCGTCACCAACTCGTATATAAGTGCCTTGGCGCAATCGTTGGCAACGAGATTCACGCCCTGTCCATTCGCGCCCTGACTCCGGATGAATGGCAGGCACAAACAGGCGGCTAGCACTCTTGGACAAATTACTCATTGAAGGTGGCGCTTGCCTGACGGGCAGAGTGGCGATTTCGGGCGCGAAAAACGCTGCCCTGCCGATACTCGCCGGCACCCTGCTTGCGACCGAACCGGTGACCGTACGCAATGTCCCGCACCTCAAGGACGTCACGACAACAATTGCCTTGCTGCAGATGATGGGCGTGCAAATCACGGTAGATGAGCACCTGAATGTGGAAGTTGATGCCAGTGACGTCACCCGACGGGAAGCACCCTATGAGCTCGTCAAAACAATGCGTGCTTCAATCCTCGTGCTTGGGCCACTCGTCGCCCGATTCGGTGAGGCGGATGTGTCGCTGCCGGGTGGCTGCGCAATTGGTGCACGCCCTGTAAATCTTCATGTTGCGGGTCTGCAGGCGATGGGTGCCGATGTCGTCGTCGAAAATGGATTCATCAAGGCGCGCGCGAGCCGCCTCGAGGGAGCACATATCGTTTTTGATATCGTGACTGTCACCGGAACCGAAAACCTGCTCATGGCTGCGGTTCTGGCTGATGGCGAGACGGTGCTCGAGAATGCGGCGCGCGAGCCGGAAGTGACAGACCTCGCCAACTTCCTGATGGGTATGGGCGCGAAGATCGACGGAGCTGGAACGGGTACGATTGTTGTTCAGGGCGTCGAAAAGCTTGGCGGCACAGACTACTCGGTGTTGCCTGATCGTATCGAAACCGGAACCTACCTGGTCGCTGCGGCGATGACCGGCGGGCATATCAAGGTGACTAATACCGCGCCAGACACACTCGAGGCGGTTCTGATAAAGCTATCCGAGGCCGGTGCGGACATTACTACCGGACAAGATTGGATAGAGATCGACATGCGCGGCAAGCGACCACATTCCGTAGACGTTCGTACAGCACCGTATCCGGCGTTTCCGACCGACATGCAGGCGCAATTCTGTGCGATGAATGCTGTTGCAGACGGCATCGGCACGATAACCGAGACCGTGTTCGAGAATCGCTTCCAGCATGTTCTGGAGCTGCAGAGAATGGGTGCCGAAATTCAACTCGAAGGCAATACGGCAATCTGTACCGGCGTTGAACGCCTGACGGCGGCTCCAGTGATGGCTACCGACCTGCGGGCATCGGCGAGTCTTGTGCTTGCGGCGCTGGCGGCAAAGGGCGAAACGCTTGTGGATCGCATTTATCACGTTGACCGTGGCTATGAGCGCATCGAAGAAAAGCTGCACCAACTCGGCGGATCCATCCGACGCGTGCCTTAGGCTTGTTGCGGTCTGACGACCGCAGCTATCGCTCGCCCGGTCCCAATAGCAAGTAAGTTGCCAATCGATTGCCGCGGAGCGCTAATAGTACGGCGGGCTCCTACAGGTCAGGAGACCCGGGCCGTTCGGCCGCCACAACGGTTGCTGTGAACCGGTTGCCATCACGCAAACCAACAAGCCTGATCTCGTCCCCGGGGCTGGAACCCGCGACCAGCAATTGTGCCTGGCGGCGGGAAAATATCGGCTCGCCGTCGATCTCAATGATGACATCGCCTTGCCTGAGATCAGCCACCGCTGCGGGACCGCCATCAAAAACTGAATTCAGCATAATGCCGACATTGCCCTCGATTCCCAATGCTGTTCTTTCCGCGCCCGTCAGATCATCGGGGTCCAGTCCGATATAGCCACGAATGACACGACCGTGTTTTTTGATTTCAGCAACAACACCACGTACCAGGTCCACCGGAATCGCAAAACCGATACCCTCAGTGCCGGAGTCTTGTGCGAGGACTGCTGTATTGATGCCGACCAATTCGCCTGCCACATTGATCAATGCGCCACCGGAATTTCCGGCATTGATTGCGGCGTCTGTCTGGATGAAGCTCTCGAAAGTCGTCAATTCCAGCAGGGCACGCCCGGTCGCGCTAACGATACCCTGAGTAACGGATTTGGTTAGCCCGTAAGGGTTGCCAATCGCCAGGACGATGTCGCCGATGCGGAGTTGTCCTGAATTGCCTAGCAGGATTGCCGGCAAGGCGCCGACGTCAACCTTGAGCAAGGCGAGATCGGTTTCGGCATCCACGCCAACGAGCTCCGGATTTGCGATCCGGCCGTCCGATAATTGCACGCGAATCTCGGCCGCTTCGGCCACGACGTGGTAGTTCGTTACGAGATAGCCGTCAGGATCGATTACAACTGCCGAGCCGGAACTTGTCTCGACCCGAAATCGCGATCGTTCTTCGGTTGCGGGGCTGTATTCAACAAGTCGTTTTGTATACACATTGGCCACGGCGGGCGCACTGATATCGACGGCGTCTGCATAACTCGCCGGCGCGCCGCCGCCCGCACCGATCGTCGGCAGCAGATCTGGTCGTACGAGCACGACCAGAAATGCGACCGCGAGTCCGACGACGATCGATTGCAAGACAAACAGTAGTGCTGACTTCAAACCGGACAAACTAAATTTCCTTGAAAAACAAAACGATGCACGACATGGCTAGCCAATTTCACTTGGCCACGTGTATAATGCGCGCCAGTTAAGCACGTAGGCTTGAACCAGACGTCATCCTGACGCCAAACCGGGCCTGCTGCAAATCTACCAGTATCGATACAAAGCATAAAAAAACGCGCTGACGAAGAGGCCTCATAGCTAACCTTTTTTCAGCCGGGCGTATGGGAGTGCCTGATGAACGAAGACGACGTTGATCGCATCGATCGCAACAGACGTCATTTTCTTACCGTAGCAACCGCCGTGACCGGAGCGGTAGGCGTAGGATTTGTTGCGGTTCCATTCTTGTCTTCATTGAAGCCGAGTGCTCGAGCACAGGCTCTCGGAGCGCCGGTAGAGGTGCCAATCGGTTCAATGCAGCCCGGTGAGATGGTGCGTGTGTTGTGGCGTGGGCGGCTCGTTTTCGTGCTGCGGCGCGATGAGAACATGCTGGCCCTATTGCCGGACGCACTGAACGATCTCAGGGATCCGAATAGCCTGGTGATAGAGCAGCAGCCGGATTATGCCGCCAACGACACCCGTTCGGTTAAGCCGGAGTACCTCGTTGTCGAGGGGTCCTGCACACATCTGGGTTGTGCGCCACTGGAAGATTTTGAAGTGCGGCCTGCCGAGAACTGGGGCGGTGGTTTTTTCTGCCCTTGTCACGGATCCAAATTTGACCTCGCAGGACGTGTCTATAAAGGTGTTCCGGCACCGACCAATTTGCGGGTTCCACCGTACCGGTTTGTCAGGGATGACCTGATCCTCATCGGTCAGGATACGGGAGCAGCGTAATGGCAAGAATCGAAGCAGAGGTCGGCAAACCTCAGGGCGGGTTCATGAAGTGGATCGATGATCGTTTTCCGTTTACGGAGACGATGAAGTATCACGCCACGGAATACTACGCCTCAAAGAATTTTAACTGGTGGTATGTATTCGGCGTGCTGGCATTTGTCGTATTGGCGATACAATTGATCACCGGCATTTTCCTGACGATGAACTACAAGCCTGCCGCTGTCGATGCATTTGCATCGGTCGAATATATTATGCGTGACGTCGAGTGGGGCTGGCTGATTCGCTACATGCATTCAACGGGCGCGTCGTTCTTCTTCATTGTCGTCTACCTGCACATGTTCCGCGCCATGTTGTATGGCTCCTACAAGAAACCACGTGAGTTGATCTGGATCATCGGCATGATGATCTTTTTCGTACTCATGGCCGAAGGATTTGCAGGCTACCTGCTGCCCTGGGGTCAGATGTCGTATTGGGGCGCCCAGGTAATCATCTCTTTGTTCGGCGCGATACCAGGCGTGGGTGAAGCTCTCGTCGAGATTATTCGCGGCGACTATTCGATTTCGGACATCACGCTCAACAGGTTCTTTGCGCTGCACGTGATCGTGCTGCCACTGTCACTGATCGGGTTGGTGTTTGTGCACATCGTTGCGTTGCATGAAGTTGGATCGAACAATCCCGACGGCGTCGAGATAAAGGAGAACAAGGGTCCGGACGGCGTACCGCTTGATGGCATCGCTTTTCATCCGTATCACACGAGCAAAGATCTCGTTGCGATCATCGTTTTCCTGATGATCTTCTCTGCGGTCGTATTCTTTGCACCGGATATGGGCGGTTACTTCCTTGAGCACGCCAACTTTGAGCCGGCCAATCTGACTGCAACACCTGAGCATATCGCGCCGGTTTGGTACTTCACGCCGTTCTACGCAATCCTGCGTGCGGTTCCGGACAAGCTCTGGGGCTTCATACTGTTTGTCCTTGCTGTCTTGTTGCCGGTGTTCCTGCCGTGGCTCGACCGCGCGCGTGTCAAGTCGATCCGCTATCGTGGCTGGATCTACAAGTCGGCCTTGAGCATATTTGTCGTGACCTTCCTCGTACTCGGATGGCTAGGCACTATGCCTGCCGAGCCAGTATACGTGCTGGCCGCGAGAATCTTCTCTGTCCTTTATTTCGCGTTCTTCCTGTTGATGCCGTATTACACAACGATCGACAAGACGAAGCCCGTGCCGGAAAGGGTGGTCTATCATGGATAAGCTGAATGTGATTAGAAGACTCGCCGTTGTCGCAACGTTACTCGTCGCCGCTGATGGTTTTGCGGCAGGCGGTGGAGCTGAGCTCGAGTCATCGAACATCGACCCGGACAATATTTCGTCACTGCAACGCGGCGCACGAAATTTCATGAATTATTGCTCCGGGTGCCACTCCGCGCAGTACGTGCGTTTTAATACCATCGGCAAGTATCTCGAACTGTCTGAAGAACAGCTCGTCGAAAATCTGATGTTCAATGCTGAAAAGACATTCGATACCATCCAGGCCTCGATGCCAACCAAGGATGCAGCGCGCTGGTATGGCACCGCACCTCCGGATATGTCGTTGATGGCGCGTGCCAAAGGCGCGGACTACATTTTCAATTTCCTCAAGGGCTTCTACCTGGATTCGGAAAGCCCGACCGGTGTTGACAATCTCGTCCTGGAAGGCACAAGCATGCCGCATGTGCTTTGGGAACTGCAGGGCTATCAAAAGGCGAACTATTCGGAGCAAACGGTCGACGGTGTCACGTCGCATGTGTTTGAGGGCTTCGATCTGGTTACTACGGGCTCACTTGACAGCGAAGATTACGATGAGTTCGTTCGCGACACCGTCAATTTCCTCGCGTACATCGCCGAGCCAATTCGTTCCGAGCGTCGCAAGCTCGGTGTCTGGGTACTGATGTTCCTGATCGTGTTCTGGGTCATCGCCTCAATGCTCAAAAAACAAATCTGGAAGGACGTCAACTAATGGCAGTTATCGCCAACAGACGCTCCGTAATGACCCTGTTCTCGAGGCCGACTGACATACACAGTCACCGGACACGATTGGTCCTTGCCGAGAAGAATATAAATATCGAAATCTCTATGATCATGGGCAACGATTTGCCCGAGGACTTGATGGATCTGAATCCGTATCACACGGTTCCGACCCTGGTCGATCGCGACCTGACCTTGTACGACTCGCGCGTCATTATCGAATACCTTGACGAGCGATTCCCGCATCCACCATTGATGCCCGTTGATCCGGTTATGCGCGCGCAGTTCCGGTTGGCGCTCTTTCGTATCGAAACGGATTGGTACTCGCTGGCCGAGGAGGCCGAGGCCGGCGGTGATGGCAGGCTGAGCAGTAAATCGCGCAAGCTCCTGCGTGAGAGCATCCTGCAAAGTACGGAGCTGTTTGGTGCGAAGCCGTATTTCCTCAGCGATGAGTTTTCCCTGGTGGATTCTACGATTGCACCGATTCTCTGGCGCCTTCCGGTTTACGGAATCGAACTCGGCAGTCAGGCAGAACCTATCGAGGAATACATGAAGCGCGTGTTTGCGCGGCGTTCA
>Ga0209271_10000092_pt1 | contig 34127 bp, 29 predicted proteins | sample tdAd002_FD_187123 | JGI IMG/M metagenome (GOLD analysis project Ga0209271, IMG submission 187123) | Marine sediment microbial communities from the Atlantic coast under amendment with organic carbon and nitrate - tdAd00.2 (SPAdes)... | ecosystem: Environmental > Aquatic > Marine > Coastal >... | reverse complement strand
GGAGTTCGACAAAATCGCCCGGAGCGATTTTGGACGCGCGTAGCGCGGCCCGCAGGGCGACGGGCAAGATAGCTCGTCGCAATCTCTCCAGGAGCGTCATCTTTAAACCCTTGTAGATCAGCGATTTACGAGGGTTATTTAATGTAACTTATACTAAACTTACCTACCGAGTGTGCCGGAAAACCTGCGATGTTGTCCTTGTGCGCCTCCGTTAAACAGATATTCTCAGATATAGAGTTATAAAGGACACACACCCTCCATAAAAAGTGTCGGGTATACTCAGGCCGTATCAATAATGCCATTAATTCGGTACTAAATTCGGGAGAGAGATACAGTGAGTCCAGCATTTGAAGCAGCATTGTGGGGGTTCGTAGGTGGTGGCGCTCTTGTCCTGGGTGCCGCAATAGGTTATCTGGTTCAAGTGCCTAAGCGTGTAACTGCTGGTGTGATGGCTTTTGGCAGTGGGGTTCTGATTTCTGCGCTTTCGTTCGAACTTATGCGCGAAGCATTTAAGGAGGCGGGTTTAATTGCCGCTGCGTCAGGTTTCCTGCTTGGTGCTTTCATATATGCAGCAGCAAACCGATTACTTGTTATTTATGGGGCGAAACATCGCAAACGTTCTGGTACACAGCAACCCAGCGAAGAAGAACAGTCTGGTAGTGGCACTGCGATTGCAATTGGCGCCTTGTTAGATGGCATTCCCGAATCCATCGCTATTGGGTTGAGCATTCTGCATGGTGGCGCGGTAAGTGTAGCCGTAGTTGTAGCCATCTTTCTGTCAAACCTTCCAGAGGGACTATCAAGCTCTGCGGGGATGAAAGCTGCGGGCAGATCCGCTGGTTTTGTTTTCGGAATCTGGACAGTAATTGCCGTGATTTGCGGTCTATCTTCACTGGCGGGATATGTCGTGTTTGACGAATTTTCACCATTTGTAATTGCATTAACAACGGCTATTGCAGCAGGCGCTATGCTGACAATGATTATCGATACCATGATTCCCGAAGCCTTTGCTGAAACGCACAATTGGGCCGGGCTGATCGCAGTGTTAGGGTATTTGGTTTCATTTGCACTATCTGCATTGAGTGCTTAGCGTGTTTAGTGACTGCTGACTTAATCGGGCGTTACTGATCTCATAATTTTGAGCGTCTGTACTCGGGCCTGGTGGAACGCTGCCACTACCGCACCGCCTGCGAATCCCTCAAACATACGCGAAACCCGGTCCGGAACATTGCCGCCTTGCTGGGTTACCGTGATGTGAGCAGCTTCAGTCGTGCCTTCCTGCGCTGGACTGACAAAACACCAGGCGCCTACCGCAATCAGTCGCCTGGCCGTCCGGGCAAGCGGCCGGTGCCGGCATTGCGGCCCTTGCCGGTGGTAACGCGTGGACAGGCGCAGCGGTTGGCGCAGTCGCAGGCGGAGTCGCTGGTAACATCAAGGGCAAAGAAGCGAGTAACTAGGAATACTCAGTTACAAGGAATAGTTACCTGCGCGGTCGTCTTACACTTTAAAGAGAAAGCGGTTATTGTATCAACTTCAACCTAATATCTGTCGCACCTAATAACGATGAAAAAACTCTGTGCCTCCTGTATTTACTGTATCACGCTTAGTCTTTTATCGATTACTACCAATGTTCAAGCTAAGCGTCCGGGATTTAGCGGTTTGACGGCGCTTGCCGACTCTCCTGACACGGCTTTCTGGAACCCGGCGGGCATCACCCGCGTGCCGGAATCTCTCGAGTTACAACTGGTTACAGCCCACAGTAGCTCGGATTTCGAAGTCGAAGAAGCGACATTTGACGGTGGAGATCCGCACAAACTGGATTCCACCAACTTTATCCCGGGCGTTTACTACGTCAATCCACTGAATGACAAATGGGTACATGGTTTGTCGGTGAATGTGCCGTCCGGTTTTGGCAGCGATTATGGCACCAGCTGGTCAGGCCGTTACCTCTCGCAGGAATCCTCGCTAGTGTTTCTAGCGATCAACAATTCCCTGGCTTACCGTTGGGACGAGGATTTGTCTTTCGCGGCAGGCATACAGGTGATGTATGTTTCTTCGGAGTCGAAAACACGTGTTGATAACATCGGACCCCGCGGCGATGGCCGTTTGAAACTTGACGAGGAAGGTGTCGGCGCGGGAGTTACCCTCAGTTCGCTGTATGAGTTGAGCCCCGAGACCCGTTTCGGAATCACTTATCGTTCTGAAACGGAAGTCGATCTGGATGGGACTCCCGAGTTTAATAATATCGATAACATCTACCTGGCGGCACTGAACGACCAGGGTTTGCTCGGGCAGGAGATCGATGTGGATTTCAAGATTCCACAGCAGGTGCAGCTCGGCCTGTTTCATCAACTCAATGATCGCTACAGTATCACCGCCGATATTTTCTGGATTGATATGTCAGAATTCGGGGTTACCTCGGTCTCGGCAGGACCGGATCATGTATCAGTGGAATCTACCTTCAAAGACACCTATTTGACGAGTATCGGGCTTGGCTATCGTTGGGATAGCAGAACGCAGGTGAACGTCGGAATTGGCTATATGACATCTCCGGTAGACGACGATGATCGAACACTTTATCTACCACTAGACGAACTCTGGATATTTGGCGTAGGCGTCGAAAGAGAGTTGCAAAATGGCGATATTATTACGGTCAATTTCGAATATGTGGATATCGGCGAGGCTCCCGTCGATCAGGAAAACTCGACGTTGTCGGGGCGGGTAAAAGGCGAGTATCACAACAACTATGCCGCGCTGCTGGATATCAGCTATCGCTTCAATCTGTAGATCTGGACTCATCGATTCCACGCTATCCAGTCAACTGGATATGCCCGGTAGAAGGCAGGGCAATAATGCCACTACACCAGGAGCGACCAGCTAGCAGGTGAATCCGCCGCTAGTAGAACCACGAGGCTTCTGGCCGTTATCCGATAGCGACTCGAAGCGGGCTTTCAAACGCTACTTGAAAACAGGCTAATGCGTTTAGAACCTGCTCGACGGGTTATTGATTATTTTCTGTAGTTATGGGCTGCCTGGTTCCCCTGATACAACACTGGCATAGTCTTTTGGTTCGTAAGGGAATATCAACTCTTTAATGGGTGCGAAGAATCCGGTTTTACGTAATGGACTTACACCCAGGTCTTTAACCAACTCATCGTGATAATGCTGAGTATGTGCAATTAATCGTGCACTTCGTGCGGGGCTGAAAGGCATCCAGGATTGTTTCCAGGCTTTCATTTCCAGAATATTGCCCAGCATATTTTCATCCGCGGGCAATTGCACCTTTCCGGTTACGGCCTTCACCAGCCATCGGGCCTGCAGGCTGTAAGTCAATATGCTCGATATCGTGGATGCCCGACCAACGAAGAATAGACCTGGCAAGTTCGGATGCATGATATGACGATAAAGATAAAAGCCGTCATCGCCAGAATCCAGACGCGCCCAGACATCGGCGGATATAAAACTGAAATCGGTTTTCCAGCCAGTTGCTGAAATAACGATATCGAGATCCAGTGTTTCCCCATTGGCGAGTTCCAGGCCATCAGCCGTAAACCTTTCCACGACCGTTCGATGCAGATTGATTTCCCCGAGCCGCGTGAGGCGAAAAAATTCGCTTTTGGGCACCTGGGTCGATTCACCGAAGGCATCAATCTCGATGGGCAATTTAGGAACCAGGCTAACCCGGGTACCGAAACCCGAACCCAGCCTGCATTGAAAATAAAATATTGCTTCGACAATTCGCCAATAAAACCAGGCCAGTGGCTTACCAACGCTGTGTACTACTCTCTCGACCGATGTTGTTTCTTGATAGGGAGGTATCAGCGTACTGCAAAGCCGGTTCAGCAGGCCCCACTTAAAGGGTAATACACCGGCCAGTTTTCGGGGGATCGGCCAATGTGGTTCGCGAAAAATTATGTGTGTTTCCGAGGCTACTTTTGCTGCTTCCAGAGCTGCATCGCTGGCGCTTTTACCATAACCGATAACGGCAACACGCTTGTCTTTAACCTGCTCACCCGATTTCAGCCGGGAGTTATGCATAACCTCACCCCGAAATTTACTACGATCCGTAAACTCGGGTATGTTCGGCAAATTGGAATACAGACCAATACAAATCACGACCAGATCGAAGATTTCATGATTAATCCCGTTTTCATCTTCCGATGTGATCGACCAACCCGATCCCGGATAATCGGCATCAGTAAGGCTTGTCACTCGCGTATCAAACCGAATTTTCGGGCTGATACCGAAATGATTGGCATATTCCTGGAGATAATTCTGGATTATGGGGCCCGGGGTAAAACTCGGTGTTCCTGCTGGTAGCGGCCAATCGGGAAATTCATATAGCTCACGTTGAACCTGTACACCGAAATTCAGGTAACCTTCGGACCAGACTCCACCGAGCACTTTGTTTCGTTCAAAGAGGGTGCAATCGAATCCCTCCATGATGAACTGTCTTGCGGTGCCAAGACCTGCAACGCCAGCCCCTATAATCGCAACTTTTTCAGTCCGGACATCCATCGTTAACGAAACGCTTTGAAAACAATATAAAAAACTACCGCGATCAACCAGAACCCAAGCAGGTATGCACCCATCAAAATCCACAGAGCACAGGTCCACAACGAGAAATTGAGCGCAGATATTTTCGAACCCGGCGATGCTGTATTGGCACCGCTTGAGACCAGTCCATACATATAAACTGCGTGGAAGAGACTAATCGTCAATCCAACCAGGGTTCCAATCAGGAGGAAATCACTCATCGCTATTTCACCTGCCTTTGTACTGCCTGCCTTGCATCATGCAGTCCAGGGTTCAAATTTTTATCGGGTGCCGTTGTCGAAATCTCGTACATCGTCGCCACTTTGCTAGCCCCGGTCAAGTACTCCTGGCTCGAGCAACGTTGTGAAATCAGATAAGAATTCCCCCGATGTGTCTTTTCAGCGTATCAACGGTGGTTAGCTTCGATCAAATATTATGTTATTTTCTTCCCTGACAATGGCAATAAATTATAAAACCATAGCAAATTTGACCCAAATTGAAGCGTGGATTGCAAGAAATTATACTGTGACCAATCCAGTCGAAAGGATGGCCGAAAAATCGGGCTTACAACCCGTGCTTTTGCACGGCGCTTCCGCGCAGCGACCGGTTATTTCCCATTGGAGTATGTCCAGGAATTACGTGGGGAGTCAGCCCGGAAATTTTTAATAGATATACTGGCCCCGGAGTTTTCGCAGAAAATTCTATATAGCTATAAATCTGTAGGAGGGCTTTTATGCGACAGAAAATAAAAATAACATGGGGCGGATCATGTTTTGAGCTTGCATCTTTTTCTCATAAGGCCTTTGTCAGGAGCCTTTATGAGTAGTCCCGCAGGTTAGTGAGGAGGTTGCAAATGGTGCAGACGACTATTCAAATCGCGCTGATCAAGGGTGATGGTATCGGTGTCGATGTGAGCACTGCTGCGCTGGCGATTGCCGAAGCTGCGCTTGCTAAAACCAGTGATGTTCGTCTGCTCTACAATGAGATCCTCGCTGGAGCCGCCTATTTCAGTGAAACTGGGCGGGATATCGAGCCAGGAGGAGAGGAAGTTGCGGGTAAAGCCGATGCAATATTCCTCGGTGCCATAGGCTTACCTTCGGTCAGGCACGACGATGGCACTGAAATCTCACCCCATCTGCGCTTACGCGATATTTATCAACTCTATGCAGGAGTGCGACCGGTCAGGGCGTATCCAAATGTACCACGGCGGCTCGCCGATCCACGCGCGCAGGAGATAGATCTGGTTATTCTACGCGAGTCGACCGAAGGGCTGTTCTATTCGGCGGCGGTACATGGCAGGAGTGAAGTGGTTAATAACGAGGAAGTACGCGATGTGCTACGTATAACCCGTGCTACAACCGAAAAACTGCATCGCTTCGGGTTTGAACTGGCGCGTAAACGCAAGGCGCGCGGTAGCGGGGGTAAATTGACCTGTGTCGACAAGGCCAACGTGTTCGCGTCGATGGCTTTTTTCCGCCAGATTTACACTGAAACTGCCGCTGATTTCCCCGACATTGAAACCGACTATAACTATATTGACGCGCAGGCACTGGACCTCATTCGTCGTCCCTGGGATTTTGATGTAATGGTTACTGAAAACATGTTTGGCGACATACTGTCGGATCTGGCCGCTGGTCTGGTTGGCGGCATGGGGATGGCGGCTTGCGCCGAAATTGGTGATGAAACCGGACTATTCCAACCGGCCCATGGTAGTGCCCCCGATATCATGGGTCAGGACAAGGCAAACCCTCTTGCCGCTATACTCAGCGTTGCCTTGATGCTCGAGTACCTGTCCGACAAAACCGATCAGGTTTCGCTACTGGATGCGGCAAATTTGATCGACGCGGCGGTATACCGGGGATTTGCCGAGAACCGCATCAGGCCTGTCGAATCTGGTGGTGATATGGGAACCACGGCGGTGACCAATGAATTGTTATCACTGTTGTGAAATTGCTATTGCCACTGTATTTCCCGGCCTTGAAGTAGATTGTCAGGTTCCTCATGTAAGTATTTATTTTAAAAAGAAAAGCCTCAGGCGACTGTCAAAATTTGGACTATTCAAACTGTCAAACAACCGCTAAGAGCGTGTCAGATAAGGGGTTTACGTCACCCGCATAACTATCGGATAGCCGGCACTATAAACTAAAATATCTCTGCTATGCTCATTGGCATGATGCAAAACGCCGAGCTAAAAAACGACCCGCCAGCCACCCTGGAGCAACTTGTTGGAAGGGGTCAGGAATTACCCAGCCTGCCGGAAATCTATCTACGTGTCGCCGAACAACTGGAAGATGAAACCATCACGGTGCAACAGATTGGCGATACCGTACAACACGATCCCGCCATTACCACTCGGGTATTGAAAATGGTTAACAGTGCATACTACGGCCTGCCAATCCAGGTGGCATCGGTCGCCCAGTCGGTATCACTGCTCGGTCGAGAAAGACTCAAACATATTTTGATTGGTTCGGTGCTTCGAGGTGTGTTCAGCAGTGGGCAGTATAACCCGGCGTTTTCGATGCAGGTTTTTTGGCAACACAGTATAAAAACTGCCATTATCGCCCGCGAGCTTGCCAGGCAGGTCCGTGAGATCGAGGAACCGGAATCGATGTTTACCGCGGGTTTGCTGCATGATATCGGCAAGTTACTGCTGTTCAAAAAGCTCCCCGAACGCATGTTGGCGGCAGAAGAGCACGCGATGCAAAAACGGGTCGATGTACTAAGTGCAGAACTGAGCCAGGTTGGTCTCACCCATACCGCAGTGGGTGAAGCCCTGATGCAGTACTGGGGTCTGCCGCAGCTGCTGATTGATTGTGCCACCAGGCATCACGAAATAGTGCACGATGGTCCGGATCGTCACGCCACACACTTGATTTACCTGGCAAATCAGCTGAGTCATTACGTGCCGCCGCTGGACGATGGTGAAACGCAGGATATTCTGCACGACATCGAAAACTGGGACATGGGCAACGTTTCCCTCGAGCAGATCGCATCCGCCTGTCAACATGCCGATGATATGGTGTTTGAGGTTATGGAATCACTCGGTATGGTTGCAATCGAAATCAGTAACGATTAGCCAGCATACGGGATACTGATGCAATATGCTGGCTAGCAGTTGCTATTTTACCTGGCTGGTTTTGCCGATCTCGGATAACCAGATGCCTCCAAGTACCAGCATTAATGCCAGCGCGTGGTAAATCTGAAAAACTTCCTGCAGGATTATCACCGCCATGATCGACGCGAACACCGGTACCAGGTTGACGAATACACCGGCGCGGCTCGGTCCGATTAAACTAACGCCCTGAATAAAAAAGATCTGCGCGATCAAGGATGGCAATAGCGTCACCATGAGCACCAACATCCAGCCGGTAGGCGTGGGCGCAGTCCAGCCTTGCTGGTAGGTTTCGATGGCAATCAGGGGTAGTGAGACGATCCAGGCTACCGCGGCTACGGCTGCGAAAAATCCCAAAGCACTGACATTGGGCCGACGACTCAATCCGATGGAGTAGGCGGCATAGAAAAAACAGGCGATTACTATGAACAAATCGCCGCGATTTACCGACATGGCCAGCAGTTCACCCGGATCTCCCCTGGATGCCACGATAACGACCCCGAGTAGTGTGACTGCTACACCGCTGCCCTGGATCAGGCTGATGGGTTGGCGCAATACAAGCAGACTGCCAAGTAATACAAAAATCGGAATCGATCCCTGTAAAATGCCTATATTGATCGCGCTGGTATGGTGGCCGGCAACATAAAACAGGGCGTTGAAGGCGGTAAATCCACAGGTCCCCATGAGGCATAGAAATGGCAAATGGCGGCGTAGAATCGGCCAGTCGCGGACGATGTTGTCGCGCGCCACAACCGCCAGTATAAGCACCACGCCAAGCCAGCGAATAGTAACCAGTTGCATCGGTGAAATTTCACCCACGGCGAGTCGGCTGATAATCGCGTTCAGGCCCCAGCACCAGGTGGTGAAAGTCAGCAGGAGGTAAGCACGTAGATTATGACTAGCTGTCATACCCTGGCCCTGGCGCCACGAATCAATTCACGATGCAATGTATAAAGACCGCTCAATATGATAATGCCGATACCGAAAATACTTTGCACATCAGGAACCTCACTCCAGACCAGGAAGGCGATACTGCCGCTGAAAACAATGCTTAGATATTTTAACGGTGCCAGCGTGCCAACCGCGAGATGTTGATAGCTTACGGTCATCAGGTACTGTGCCATACCACCCAGTAAACCGACCATGATGAGCAGTCCGAGGTCCAGTAATGGCGGTTGCTGCCACCCCTGGATAAAGATACCGAGCGTGCTGACCAGTAACCCGGTTACGGTAAAGTAAAAGGTGATGCAAACTGGATCGTCCAGCTTGCCAAGATGGCGAATGATAATCGTCGTGCAGCCGATTAAAAATGCGGCTGCGAGCATATACAGGCTGCCGCTTTCCAGCATCCCGCTGCCTGGGCGTACCACCAGCAACATGCCGGCAAATCCGAGAATGACTGCCGACCAGCGACGAATACCCACGGTCTCTCGCAGCAAGATGACCGAAAGTGCGGTCATGAACAGGGGGGCGGTGTGTAGTATCGATACTGCCTCTGCCAGAGGCATCAACGAAAACGCATAAAATGCAAAGCCCATCGCGCCGACACCCATTATGCTGCGCAGCAAATGCAGTTTCTTCTGCGTGGTTCGTAAAATACCGAAACCGCCGCGTAAGCCTACAATCACCAGTACGGGAACAAATGCCACGCTGCAGCGGAAAAACATGATCTGTGCCGTGGGGTAAGTAGCACCTAACCATTTAACGCTCGCATCCATGAGCGAGAATAACAGGATGCTCAGCAGCATCGCGCTGAAACCGATTACCGGATTGTCGATGTGCCTTACTGCTACAGAAGATTGGTTACTGGAAACAGTAGTACCCCGGTCAGGTGAGAATCATGTCGGCGGCTTTTTCGGCAACCATCATCACCGGGGCATTGGTATTTCCCGAAATTACGGTCGGAAAAACCGAAGCATCGACTACCCTGAGATGCTGCGTTCCGTGCACCCGGCACCTGGCATCGACAACAGCGGTTTTCTGATCCGAACCCATCATACAGGTTGACGTAGGGTGAAACACGGTAGAGCTGCGTTCACGAATGTCAGCGATCAAATCGACATCGCTTTGGACTTCGGCACCGGGCGTGATTTCTTCCTCGATTATTTCCGCCAGCGCAGGGCAGCTGGCCAGCTGACGCAACAAACGCACCCCTTCGAGCATTTGTTGCACGTCTTCATCGTGCGATAGATAGTTGGGGTGGATCTTGACCGCCGCAAGCGGATCGGCCGAATCGATTTGCAGATAGCCACGGCTCAGGGGTCGAATCTGGCCGATCGAATTGACGAATCCCGGGTAAGGATCGGGGCGCATCAAGGGTCGTTTCCCTGGCGGCGCGGTAGTGTAGGACATCGGGTTGAAATAGCTCTGGATGTTTGGGCGTGGACGCGACGGATTGCTTTTTAGAAACCCGCCTGCCTGGTTAATACTGAGCGAAAGTAGTCCGTTTCTAAACAGTATATATTGCATCCCGGCCAACAGTTTTCCCCACCAGGGAGAGATCTGATTGTTCAGCGTGGGTAAGCGCGAACGATAGTAGTAACAGCAATCCAGATGATCCTGAAGATTCCGACCGACCCCGGGTAAATCCACTAGCGGATCGACACCAAATTTCTTGAGCAAGGCCGGATCGCCGATACCCGAAAGCTGCAGAACCTGGGGCGAGTTGACAGCACCGGCGCTGACTATAACCTCTCGTCGCGCCCTGACCTGGCGGCGTTGTCCATCCTGCAGAAATTCAACCCCATTTGCGGTGTTACCCGTAAACAGGATACGGGTCACATGGGCATGCTTAACGATCGCGCAATTGTCGCGTTTGAGCGCCGGATGTAAATAGGCTCGCGCTGCCGACATGCGGCGTCCGTTGCGGGTCGTGATCTGGTAGTAACCAACACCCTCCTGGGTTTCGCCATTGAAATCCGGGTTGAATTCGAAGCCGCATTGTTGCGCCGCTGCAAAAAAACGTTGGCACAGCGGATGATACTGTTTACTGACATTGCTGACGTAGAGTGGGCCGTCGGCGCCGCGGTATTGATTGCCACCGTCAGCGCTAGTCTCCGATTTTATAAAGTAGGGGAGTACATCGTTCCATCCCCATCCCTCGTTGCCGAGATCGCGCCATTCATCATAGTCTGCTGCCTGCCCACGAATGTAAACCATGGCATTTATAGAACTTGACCCACCCAGCACCTTGCCGCGTGGCCAGTAGCATTGTCGATTGTTGATACCCGGGTCCGCTTCGGTCATAAACATCCAGTTAAGCGCGGGGTTATAGAATGTCTTGCCATAACCGATTGGTGTCTGAATCCAGAAACGTTTGTCACTGCCGCCGGCTTCGAGTACCAGCACACGATGTTTGCCATTGGCGCTAAGCCGGTTGGCCAGCACACAACCCGCGGAGCCTGCACCAATAATGACATAGTCGAATTCGAGTTCCATGTGGTGATCGGCAAAAAAGGATCATGGATTATAAACTCTATAAATTGTGGGTAAAGGATATTAACCCGGCGACGATATATATCGTCGCCGGGTTAATAACTTCGGGTTTCGTCCAGGCAGCGCTTGATGCATAATTCGCACGCTAAACCTAGTGGAGCCAGTTTTGAAATTTAGCGTCGAAGAATTCCGTGCCTGGGAGAACAAGCGGGTAACCCTGGTCGGTATGTCCGGAGTGGGTAAATCATACTTGTCTCACAAGCTGCGCGGCAGTAACTGGTTCCATTATTCCGGCGACTATCGAATTGGTACGCGTTACCTGGACGAACATATCATCGATATGATCAAGGAGCAGGCGATTAAAATACCGTTCCTCAAGGACTTGCTGCGTAATGACTGGATTTATATCAAGAACAATATTCGCGTCGAGGACCTGGGTCCGGTGTTGAGCTTTGTCGGCAAGTTGGGCAACCCCGAACTCGGCGGGGTTGAAATAGGAGAGTTTATCGAACGCCAGGCAATTTATCGTCAGGCTGAGATCGATGCCATGCATGATATTCCGCACTTTATCGAGAAAGCGCAAAACATTTATGGATACCCGCACTTCGTCAACGACGTCGGCGGTAGCCTGTGTGAACTGGATGAACCCGGGGTAATGGATATACTGGTCGAAAACACGTTGATTCTCTATATCCAGGTAAGTAACTCTCAACAGGAGCAGGTGTTGATCGAACGCGCAGTTTCTGATCCGAAGCCGCTTTACTATCGAGCGGAATTTCTGCAGCAGCATCTGCAGCTTTACTTCGATGAAACCGGGCTTGAATATGCCGCTCAAATCGATCCGGATGAGTTTGCGTGCTGGATTTTCCCACGCCTGTTTCATTCCCGTCTACCGCGTTATGACGCAATTGCGAAACTTGGGTACTCGGTAACATCCGAGGAAGTCGATGGTGTAGAAAATGAAGCTGACTTTCTGGACATACTGGAAATGGCCATCGGCAGGCAGCAGGGAGACGGTACCTGATGCCATTGGTTGCACATAATGATTTGCCGACCTTTGCCAAACTACAGCAGGAAGGGTTACAGGTATTAACTCCTGGTCTCGCCGACCAGCAGGACATTCGTGAACTGCATATTGGTTTGCTGAATATGATGCCTGATGCCGCGCTCGCGGCAACCGAAAGACAATTTCTGCGCCTGATCGGTGAAAGCAATCCGATCGCCCAGTTTTTTGTGCATCCGTTTACACTGGACGTTTTACCGCGTGGTGATTCAGCGCGCGAGCATATCAAAAAATACTACGATGATTTTGAACAGATAAAACAACTAGGGCTTGATGCGCTGATAATAACCGGAGCCAATGTGATTGGTCCCGATTTGTCGAAAGAGGTGTTCTGGGCATCCCTGATCGAAGTAGCCGATTGGGCTCACCAAAACGTGACTTCGACGCTGTGCTCCTGTCTTGCTACTCACGCGGTACTGGACTTCCGTTACGGTCAGAAACGTGAACAGCAAGCTGTAAAAAAATGGGGTGTTTTTCGCCACCAGGTAGTCGATGTCTCGCATCCGCTGGTCGACGATATCAATTCCCAATTCGATGTGCCCCACTCGCGCTGGAATAGTGTCTATCGGCAACAGTTCATGGACGCGGGCCTGAAGGTGCTGGTTATCGGGGATGATGGTTGTGTCCATCTTGCGACCAGCCCCGATGGTTTTCGCACTATATTTTTCCAGGGCCATCCGGAATACGATACGGTCTCCCTGTTAAAGGAGTACAAGCGTGAGGTAAACCTGTACATCGCCGGAGAAATAACTGAGTACACTCCGCTGCCGGAAAATTATTTCTGCGATTTCAATGCGGCAATTTGTCGCGAGTACCAGGGACGAGTTGATAAGAGTCTGGCACAGCAGTCGCAAGTACCTGAGTTTCCAGAGCATCTATTGTTGAAAAATCTGCAGAATACCTGGCAGGACACCGCCAGTGCAGTCATCGGTACCTGGCTGGGGTTGATTTACCAGCTCACCAATGTCGATCGGCGCAAACCTTTCATGGACACAGTGGACGCAAACAATCCTCTTGGGCTTTGATCAGTTTAGCTGTGCTCGGGCCTTAAGCTGGGCAGGCTAGTAGGATCCCCATGAATCCTGTTTTTTCCAGCGTATCCGGGTTACCGCAATTCCGATCACGAATGCGATAAGGCTCACCACTCCACCGCGCACAAACCAGTCAAGCCGAGTGCTATCACTGAGTTCAGCATTGGTTTCGCTGAGTTGTGCTTTCTCCTGATTCAGTTGCTTGACCACGGTCTGCAGTTGTTTATTTTGCTCCTGGATATTCAAGGTATCCTGTGCCGCTGTACGTATCTGTTCCAGTTCTTGCTCCGAGGTCTGCAGGGTAGACTGCAGGGCGTCGTTATCGGTTTTTTCCCGGTCAAGCATTTGCTTGAGTTCGGCCACCTCGGTGGCCTGCTCTTCAAGCCGTTGCCGCTGTTGTGCGAAGCTTGCCTCGCGTTCCAGCAAAGTTTGTTTGGCGGCAGGCTTTTCCATTAGAAAACGGGACAATACATAACCTTGCTTGCCATCACTGGTTTCCACCAGTGTGTACTGGGATACCGAATCTTTCTCCAGTACAGTTAACGCTTCACCGCTACGCAGCATGCGAACAATACTGTTCGACGTACTGGTACCGCTGCGCATAGTGACTTCAAAGACATCGGTAATATATTCGGTTCCTTGCGCATACAGTGGATTAGATGCGCACAAATAAACCAGTGCCAGCAGTACAGCTCGTGTCATGAATTTTTCTACCTTAAAAGTGATGGCGGCAGCCCGCGAGAAAACGCGGCCAGAAATGGCTTCGCCGGAAATATCGTACCTGTTTTGGTTGCACATCGCTGATGCAATAATCGACTTCATCACACTGGTCTCCAATACCTGTGGCCTGGCAAATTTTATAGGCAAAATCATCAACTTCAAGCGACATTATTACAGGCTTGCGGTGAGTTGCAACAGCAATCGGATTTTTATTATCTCAGGCTCTGGTTTCGAGCCGGAACCAGGCCTCTGCAGTGGAGCGAAGTCTTGTCCAGGGTTACCGGGTAGCGCTTCAGGTCTTTGATTGGTGGCTATTCGCTTGTTGTGGATTCGGTCTCGACTGGAGTCTCTACAAATACTTCGGGCAGTTTGTAAGGTGTAATCAGAATTAGCATTGCAAACTCGGGATCGTCCAGGTAATGCAAGGTTTTGCTACGCATACGACGATGTTCCTTGAGACTGTGATTATTCAATATGCGGGTATCAGCGGAATAGGCTGCGAGATAACGCTCCTGGGCTACGTTGCGTAACTTTGGATCCACCGTCAGGCGCGGGCGTCTTAGTACCAGGTCGGTATAGGTGTGCAGATAGCGCGACAGTGCAATCGTAATTTTGCCCTCAAGCTCATACAGGCCCTGGTGTTGATTTTTTGATTGTTGCTCTAGTAATTGTAACTCCAGCGAATCCAGTGTTTGTTCGTCAAAGGCGAAATTCTGATCTTCGCTTTGCAGGTCATCTTTCACTTGCGGGATGCTCTCAAGAAACTCGATCTGGCTATCGATCGAGGTATATTCATTGCCATAAATGCGACCGCCCTTGACCCAGACAGGTAAAACCTGCTCTCGTTCGAGTCCGGGCTGGCGCCAGGCAGCGTGCAACAGTAATTCGTAGCGTGGCGATTCAATCAGACGGGTGACCACGTCGATCAGGCGAAATTCGTCTGTGGGTAGCAGTTCGTAACCTTCCGGCTGCGCTTCTGCCACACTGCTGGCGGAGGACAGATCCAGAAATCTATCGCTTTTGCTGGGTGAACTGACAGGCAAGTTAAATTCTTTGCTTTTGGGTGCCTGAATATTTCTGAAGATAATGATTTCGACATCGTAGCGCGGAATCACCTCGACTTCAGTTTCTGTGGTTGATTGTGCCAGCGCGAGGCCGGGAAACAGCATCGCCAGTGCTAGAAAGGTTAAGGATTGATGGTTCATTTTACTCTGCAGTCAGCTTCTTGAGCAGGTTTTCTACCTGGTTGAATCTGGCTTCAAGTTCAACATTTTGACAGGCAATACGCAAGGTTTGTTTACCGTCGAAGCGGTATTGCCGGGGATCGGCCTGAATTAGTTCGATAATCTTGAGCGGATTGATATTGGGGTTGCGGTTGAAAACAATTTTTCCGTTCTGTTCGCCTATATCTATCTTGTCAATGCCAAGGGCAATGGTCTGTAATTTGATCCGGGTAACTCGAAACAGGTGTTTGAGTGAGTCGGGAAGTAAACCGAACCGATCTATCAGCTCCATCTGCATTTCTCGCAAACTGTTGTCGTCTGCCGCAGAAGCGATGCGCTTGTACTCGATCAGGCGCCTGTGAATATCAGCAATATAGGTTTCCGGAATCAAAGCGGGAATATGAAAATCGACTTCCGAAGCCCGCATGATCGGTTGCTCGAAATCGATCGGTAGATTGGATTTGAGAGACTGTACCGCGCGTTCAAGTAACTCCGAGTAGAGGGTAAAACCAATTTCGGTGATCTGGCCGCTTTGCTCGTCACCCAGTAGCTCTCCGGCTCCGCGTATTTCAAGGTCATGGGTTGCGAGGGTGAATCCTACACCGAGTTCTTCGAGTGATTCAATCGCCAGCAAACGCTTCTGCGCATCACTGGTCATGGAACCTTCAGGCGGCACGATTAAATAGGCGTAGGCACGGTGGTGCGAACGACCGACCCGCCCGCGAATCTGGTGTAATTGAGCAAGCCCGAGTTTATCGGCACGGTTGATGAAGATCGTGTTTGCAGTGGGGACATCAATTCCGCTTTCGATAATGGTGGTGCAAACCAGTAGATTGCAGCGATGGTGATAGAAATCGAGCATTACCCTTTCGAGCTCTTTTTCTTTCATGCGGCCATGCACGATGCCGATACGGGCCTCGGGTACCAACTGCTGCAGTTCCTCGGCGGTTTTCTCGATGGTCTTGATTTCATTATGCAGAAAGTAGATCTGGCCGCCACGTTTAAGCTCGCGTTGACAGCCTTCCACAATAGTGTCCGTATTCCAGCGCGATACGAAAGTCTTGATCGCATGTCGCTGCATCGGCGGCGTGGCTATGATCGACAGGTCACGCATGCCTGATAGCGACATGTTCAGCGTGCGTGGTATCGGGGTGGCGGTCATGGTCAGTAAATCAACGCTGGCGCGTAAGGCTTTCAGTTTCTCCTTATGGCGAACGCCAAATCGATGTTCTTCGTCGACGATGACCAGTCCAAGATTTTTGTATTTGATAGTATCGGACAAGAGCTTGTGAGTGCCAATCACGATATCAATTTTGCCGGATTCGATTTGTGCCAGGTTCTCATCGAGGGTCTTCTTTGCGGTAAACCTGGTTAAGCTGGCAGTACGAATTGGCCAGTCGGCAAAGCGATCGAGAAAATTTTGATAGTGTTGCTGTGCGAGCAATGTGGTAGGTACCAGTACTGCCACCTGAGAACCTGAACTGGCGGCAATAAATGCGGCGCGCATGCAGACTTCCGTTTTACCGAAGCCGACATCGCCGCAAACGATGCGATCCATCGGTCGCGGAGACTGCATATCTTCGATCACCGCCGTAATAGAAGTTTCCTGGTCGGGTGTTTCTTCGAACCGAAACTCACTCGCAAATTGCTGGTATTCATCAAGCGTGATCTGGTGCGCAAAACCCTGCGTGGCTTCGCGCCGTGCCTGGATGTCGAGCAGTTCGACGGCAATGTCGTGTATCTTCTGCTGGGCTTTTTTGCGTGAGCGTTGCCATTGATCGCTTCCCAGTCGATGCAGTGGCGCATTGTCTTCACTGGCACCGGCATAGCGACTGATCAGGTGTAGCGAGGATACCGGTACGTAAAGCTTGTCCTGATTGGCATACTCTATACAGAGAAACTCGGTTGCAATTTCGGAGACGGTTAACGTTTTCAACCCCTGGTAGCGGCCGACACCATGGTCTTCATGGACCACTGGTGAACCCAATTGCAAATCCGCCAGGCTCTGTATAGTCGACTCAGCATCGCGGGTCCTGCGGTACTTGCGCCGCCGTCGTTTCTGCACGGCACGGTCGCCGAAAAGCTGGTTCTCGGTAACGATTGCGATACCCTGGCTCGCCAGTGTCATGCCGTTTTCCAGGGCTGATGCAATAATCCAATAGCGGCCATCATCGCGCTCGAGAAATCCCCCCCAACTTTCCACCGGGCTTGCCTGAATCGAATAGTGGCGCAGCATTTCGTTGAGGAATTCACGCCTTCCCGCGGATTCGGCGCTAAACAAAATTTTTGTGAATGCGGGTTTGTCGATAAACGAACGCAATGCCCTCTCCGGCTGTTCGCTGTTTGTCTGCAGGGTTAGCTGAGGGATTGACTGGGAATCACAGTTGATGTGCGAGTTATCGGTTTGATCCAGTTTGAATGTGGAAAAAAACAGGGATGAAAAATTCTGTATTTGCTGTTCCAGTGTATCGATATCCAGAAACAACTCTGCGGGGGGCAGTAATGGCCGTTCCAGATTGTAACGACGCGACTCATAACGTTCGTCTACCTGATCGCTGAAAGCGACCGCCTGCGGTAAAGCGGCGTCATCGATCAACAAACGACTATCTGTCGGCAGGTAATCAAACAGACTCACCAATTGGTCGAAAAACAGCGGCAGGTAGTATTCGACACCCGGCGATGAAATCCCTTCTGAAATATCGACATACAGCGGGCAGGTATTTGGATCGATATCGAAGGATTCGCGAAACCTGAGCCTGAAACGTTTTATTCCAGCCTCGTCGAGGGGGTATTCCTGTGCCGGTAAAAGATTGACTTCTTTGATCTTTTCGACAGAGCGTTGGGTTTCCGGGTCAAAACTGCGTATCGATTCGACATCATCATCGAAAAAGTCGATACGAAATGGACTGCTGCTTCCCATTGGAAACAGGTCGAGGATCGATCCGCGTACGCTGAACTCGCCGTGTTCTTCGACCTGCGCTACGGCGCGGTATCCATAAAGACCCAGTTTTTCGCGCAAGGCAACCGGGTTGAGTCGATCACCGGTCTGCAGCATCAACGAGCGTTGATGGATAAAGTCGGCGGGTGCGATTTTTTGCAACAGAGTACTAACCGACAGAATCAGAATTCCGGACTTGGCATCCGCTATCGATGCGAGACACTTGATCCGCTCGGAAACGATGTCCTGGTGTGGAGAAAACTGATCGTAGGGCAGCGTTTCCAGGTCGGGAAAGCGGTAGATCCTGGGTTGCTCCAGGCTGAAAAAGCGAATTTCCTGTTCGAGTTGCTCGGCATCGGTCATGTCGCAACAGACGATTACCGACAAGCCCTCGTGCCTGTTAACCTGTTCGCACAGGAATAAGCTGCGGCTACTGCCATAGAGCTGGCCGACGCGAAGCGGTTGCGCGGTTGAAGGCGCCGGGATTTGCAGGAAATGTGTGGGCATTGCTGCCTGTTGAGGGACTTATTCCGTGATAGGTTTTACGGTGGTCAGGCCAAGAATTTCCCAGCTTTGCATACCGCCGCGATACCACTTGATCTTATGCGCGGGGTAACCAAAGCCTAACAGGTTCTTGATGTTGTTGGGTGACTGGCCACACCACATGCCGTTGCAAAACATAACCAGAGTTCGTGCTTCTCTGAAATCCCATAAGCCTTCCAGATTTCTTGCATTAAATCGTTCTTCGAGAATTTCACCGATCGAAATCGGGTCCGCGCCCTTGGCCGGGTTAAGGCTGGTCCAGGGAATATTGATTGCCCCGGGGATAGTGCCCTTGGCGACCCAGGCCGGAGTACGAGAATCGATTACGACGATATTATCGTCGCCTTCACTCATACTTTTGAGATAGTTCAGAACTTCAAGTTCAGCAATGGTTTCGACGCCGGGAGCGAGTATGGCTGGCTGAATACAAAACGGGGGACATTTACGCGAAGTTTTGGCGAAAGCGGGATTTACCGTGTTTTTCTGGTTCTGGTTACGCATGATGTTGACATCATTTTCACCATGTTTGACGGTAACGCTTTCAACTTCGGGGGTTATATTTACTTCGGCCGCATGCAGGTTAGCGCTACCCAGGCAAAGCCCTAGCGAAGCAAAAATAAGCAGAAATCTGTTTGTATTCATTGTCGACAACTCCGGTTCAACCAGATGATTCTGGTCGTCTAGACCGGAGAAGTCAACGGTGGTTCTAGTTGGGCATTATTATTGTATTCAAATCAACCGTATGCAAGACGGTCTGGTGCTCGAAATAAACTCGAAATGAACCATAAACCCATTCGGTGATGGGCGGCTCGCCGACCGGACCGTAGCGTTCAACGGGCTCGCCGAATTCACCGAGTACCGCATCCATACTGATGCCGCGTTTGGGCATCATCTGCTTGTCCATAGCCGGGGCATTCCCAGGAATAGTTAGTTCAGTACCGGCAATCGCGGGTTGCAGAATCAGGCTACTACCCAGGAGCAGTAAATAAAATCCCATGCGCATGATGTTCAGTCTCACTAATTCGATGACTCTAACTATAGCATGCTCTAGTAAGACGACAAGGTTGATGCATGTTACCTCTCAGCGGTGGTGAGCGGCCCGTATTCATGGTTTAATCCGCCGCATGAAATTACCCCTCGAAATCTTCGTTGGCTTGCGCTACACCCGGGCCAAACGTCGTAATCATTTTATCTCTTTTATTTCGGCGATCTCGATGCTGGGAATTGCGCTTGGAGTGATGGCGCTAATCGTGGTTTTGTCGGTGATGAACGGTTTCGAGAATGAGTTGCGTGGACGCATACTGGGCATGGTTTCGCATGTCACGATATCCAGTTTCGGCGGTCCGTTACAAAACTGGGAATCCTTGCGCGATCAAACGCTGGAACATCCAGAGGTCATCGCGGGCGCTCCCTACATCGAGGCCGAGGCGATGATTTCGAATTTGTCCTCGGTCAGTGGTGCGCTGATACGCGGTATCGACCCGGAGTATGAAACAGGAGTATCCGAGATTCATGAAAACATGGAATTTGGAGCGTTGACCGATCTGGTAGCAGGCGAATACGGAATTGTTCTTGGTAGCGGGCTTGCCAATTCACTGGACGTGGTGCCCGGGGATCGCGTTACTATGGTAACCCCGCAGGCGACTTCGTCGCCATTAGGCTTTCTGCCGCGGCTGCGCCGTTTCAAAGTAGTCGGTATATTCGAAATTGGCGTTTACGAGTATGACCGCAGTAGCGCGCTTATTCATTACCAGGACGCCAGTCGCCTGTTTCGGCTCGATGGCGGGGTTACTGGTTTGCGCCTGAAGCTCGATGATCTGGATATGGCACCATTTGTTCGCCAGGATCTCAAGCAGACTGTCGGCTTTGATTACTGGGTTTCAGACTGGACCTTGCGCCACAGTAATTACTTCAAGGCGGTACGCACCGAAAAGACGGTAATGTTCATCATTCTTTCACTAATTGTCGCAGTTGCCGCATTCAACATCGTATCGACACTGGTGATGGTGGTGACTGACAAGCAGGCCGATATCGCTATTTTACGCACTCTCGGCATGTCGCCATTGTCGGTTATGTGGGTGTTCATGGTGCAGGGTACGCTGATCGGTTTGATCGGAACCTTGCTTGGCCTGGTCAGTGGCGTCACCGTGGCCCTGCATATCGATGTGATCGTACCTGCCCTGGAGCAATTTTTTCAAACCCAGTTTTTACCGCGAGGGGTTTATCCGATCACCGATTTACCCTCCGAAATGAAGCAGGCAGATGTTATCAAGATTACATTGCTATCTTTCGGTGTCTCGATATTGGCGACTCTGTACCCGGCGCTAAGAGCATCCAAAACAAGGCCAGCTGAGGCGTTGAGCTATGAGTAAAGGGGAATGCTGATGTCGGCAGCTGTTATCGAAGCAAAGTCGGTCGCCAGGGTGTTCCACCAGGGCAAACTCAATGTCGAAGTATTAAAAGGTGTCGATTTCAGAGTTGCTGCCGGAGAAAGCCATGCGATTCTGGGGGCGTCGGGGGCCGGCAAATCGACGCTGATGCATTTACTCGGCGGGCTGGATCATGTCAGTAGCGGTGAGATCAGGATTGCCGACACCGAATTGTCAAAGCTATCGGAAACCAGGCTGGGGAAATTACGCAATCGACATCTCGGTTTCATTTACCAGTTCCACCACCTGTTGCCGGAATTTAGTGCGCTGGAAAATATTGCGATACCGTTGCTGATCCGTCGGCAAAAGTTTTCCGCGGCCTATGACGAAGCGCATGCATGGTTGGCGAAAGTAGGGCTCGAAGCGCGTGCGCATCACAAGCCCGGGGAATTATCAGGTGGAGAGCGTCAACGGGTAGCACTGGCGCGTGCGCTGGTGACGCGACCGGATTGCCTGCTCGCGGATGAACCTACCGGTAACCTCGATCAGCATACCGCGGCGCAAATGCTGGAGTTGATGCTTGGGTTAAACCAGGAGATGAATACCGCGCTGGTAGTGGTTACCCACGACCTGAGCATCGCGCAACGCATGCAGTTTCGCTGGCACATGCATGACGGCGTCCTCACCCCCGAAACCTGATTTCAAAAGATTCAGTTGTCAGGCTAACTGGAGTTTGAGGAAGCTGAGGTAGATCAGCATGACCGGGATTTGCAGGATTACGTAGATTGCGTCCGAGAGCAGACGAATACTGCCTGAGATCACCGATTCTGCGATGCATTTCGATGGCGATTGTGCAAACGTTTCGCCCTGTCTTTAACGTGACCCAGAATATGCAGGCGCCACAGAATTCGAATCAGCAGGTAGCCGGCCAACGAACTGATTAAACCTACTACCAGGCAACCCAATAGAAAAGGCTGCCAGATTGCGGCGAGGCCATCGAATAGCCATTTGAAAGTGAGTTCAAAGTGGAAGCCCTGCTGTTCGAGCCCCAGCATCTCGACCCCGATCAGGTAACAAAAATAATACATCGGTCCCATCGTAACCGGATTGCTGATCCAGACCATGGGTACCGCCACCAGGATGTTGACCCTCATCCATATCGAGAATACGGCAGCGATAAGCATTTGAAACGGAACCGGAATAAAGGCACAAAATATCCCCAACGCGACTGCGGCCGAGCAGGCGCGGCGATTGATATGCCACAATAACGGATCCTGCAATCGCGGACCAAGTAGTTTGATCCAGCGATTCCTGATGATAACGTCAGAATGTGGCAAAAGCTTCCTGAAAATCTTCTTTGCCATGATGTTTGTATTATCCCCACTAATTTAATATTCTGCAAAGCGTTGGCTCACAAAACATGGAAATCAGGGCAGGGATCGCATGCCTCAACACGCACTTGCTATTGTGCTGGGTTCGTTACTGGCGTTTTATGGCAATGAATTGCCGGACCAAACCTGGTCGGCGCTGCTGCCGATTCCGTTACTACTTTATCTCTACTGCCCCGCTTATCGCTTTATCCTGGTATTAAGCGCTGCTTTTTTGTGGAGTAGTGCAATCTTTCATTATCATCTCGAGCATCGGCTTATCGCCACATTTGATAACCAGGTTGCGCTGGTGCGTGGAATGGTGGCCGATATCCCACAAATCGGTCAGGGCCGTATCAGCCTGTACCTGGAAGGCCTAGAAATTGCCGACTATCCTGCTGCCATGCCGCGGCTGGCTCGCTTTAACTGGTACCAGGATAAGGTTATTCCACGAGCCGGTGAGTACTGGCAGTTTCAGGTGAAGCTGAAACAACCACGAGGTTCGACGAATCCAGCAGGTTTTGATTTCGCTGGCTGGCAATTCGCCAGGGGTATCGACGTCAGCGGGTATATTCGTGATTCGGCGCTGAATTTGAAAATCCGTCCCGCTTCTGTATTCAGCGTGAACTACTGGCGCGCAACGCTGGCATCAGCAATTGATCGAAACTGCGGCAGCTGTGAACATCGAGGTTTGATCAAAGCGCTCGCATTGGGCTTTCGTGGCGATATCAGAAACCCTGAAAAAAAGTTGCTCCAGTCCAGTGGTACCGCCCATCTACTTGCAATTTCCGGCCTGCATATCGGGTTGGTGGCGCTAGTATTTTATGGGTTTGGACTATACTGCTGGCGCCTGGGGCTTTACCGAACTGGTTTGAATCGCCTGCAAACAGCATCGCTGTGGGCGCTTGGCGCCGCTTTTAGCTACGCGGCCCTGGCTGGTTTCAGCCTGCCCACCGTGCGTGCCCTGACGATGCTTAGTGTCTTGCTGTTCGCGCTGTTATGTAAAAGCCGGATCAACTTGCTGCAGTCTATAAGTCTGACCGTGGTGGTGATACTGATTGCCGACCCGCGAGCAGTCGGCTCGGCTTCGTTCTGGTTGAGTATAGGCGCAATAATGGTAATCGCTTTTGTGCAGTTTCGTTTACCAGGCAGGATGATCTGGTGGCAGCAGTTGCTCGCTTTACAGTTATTTTTCTCGTTTCTGTTTGCGCCGCTCGGCGTGTTGATATTCGATCAGTTGAATCCGGCGGGTTTTCTCGCCAATATAATCGCGATACCGCTGGTCAGCCTGGCAGTGCTGCCAACGGTGTTGTTGGCCTGCCTGATATCCTCTACTGAATTTGGCGGAGCACAGCTCCTTTTCTACCTTGCTGACAAACTACTGGGTGTCTTGCTCGACTATCTCGAATTGCTGGTTTCTTCCGGTCTGCATTCGATTGCCCTGACTTATCCGGTGCCCCTGCTGCTACTGGGTGCGATATCGCTAACATTACTCCTGATGCCACGATTTCCAGGTCCGCGCAAAGCAGCCCTGGTGTTGCTCCTGGTGCTGGCCTTGTGGCAGCCATCGAAGCTTCAGCACGGCGACTATGAATTAATTGTGCTTGATATTGGCATGGGTACGTCGGTGTTATTGCGTACTCGCTATCACAGTCTGGTATATGATTTTGGTCCGGGTAAACCGGGTGTTTTCAGCGCCGCTGACAGAGCCTTGCTGCCGCTCATGCGAAGTCATGCGATCGAGACACCTGATTTGCTGATTGTGAGCCACGTCGATCAGGATCATAGCGGCGGTTTGCAGTCGTTTATTGGTAGCTACCAGCAACACCGCCTGTTATCAGGGACTCCGCAGAAACTAAAAGCAAGGTTCGCGCTAGCGCATGAGGTTCGTTCCTGTCACCAATATCCTGCCTGGAGCTGGGATGGTGTCAATTTCAGCTTTGTCACCACTGCTACGTTGTCGGTCAAAGCGGCCAGCAACAACCGCTCCTGTGTCCTGCTTGTTCGCGGTAATCACAAGGCTCTGATACCTGGAGATATTGAGTCCTCACAGGAATTGAAGCTGGTGCTTGAACACGGAGCTGCATTGGCTGCTGATATATTGCTGGTACCTCACCATGGCAGCCTTACCTCGTCAAGCTGGCGCTTTTTGAACCAGGTACGACCGGAGTATGTAATATATACGCTAGCGAGGAACAATCGCTGGGGCTTTCCAAAAGCAACGGTCAGCGCGCGATACGATGCCTTGAAATCGCGTCAGTATCGGAGTGATCGAGACGGTGCTGTGAGCATGATGAGCAGTATAGATGGACTGATGGTAAAGACCGCAGGTAGTCCCGCAAGACGTATCTGGCAGCGATGGTAAAAGGCCGCATGTCACAGTATGATGTGCGACATTAATTTCCGAGGAAAAAACCGTGTTCGAACTGGTTCAAGCCGGGGGCTGGCTGATGCTGCCGATATTGTTGTGCTCGGTGCTAGCGGCGGCGATCATTAGTGAACGATTATGGACCCTGCGCCAAAAGAAGGTTATTCCTGAAAAGCTGCTCACCGGGATCTGGAACCTGTTGAGTAGCGATGCTTTGACCGAGGCGCATATCACCGAAATTGAAAATGGGTCCCCGCTGGGGAGGGTGTTGGCGGCCGGCTTGATCAATCGACACCTGTCGCGGGACCTGATTCGTGAAAGTATCGAGGAGAATGGCCGGCATGTAGTGCACGAAATGGAAAAGTTTATGAATACTCTGGGCACAATATCCACCATCACGCCATTGTTAGGTCTGTTAGGTACGGTGATAGGCATGATTCGCGTTTTCACCGCGATAACGGTCATCGGGGTCGGCGATCCGAGCCAATTGGCGGGCGGTATATCAGAGGCCCTGATTACCACCGCTGCGGGCTTGACCGTCGCCATTCCAAGTCTTATTTTTTATCGGCATCTCAAGCGTAAAATCGATGAACTGGTTGTCGCGATGGAGCAGGAAGCAATGAAACTGGTCGAGTTCCTGCACGGCGACCGTAAGAAGCTGGCCTGATAACATGAAATTCCAGAGCAGTCACATCGAAGAAGACGCAAATATCAATCTGACTCCATTGATCGATGTCGTGTTTCTGTTGCTGATTTTTTTCATGGTATCGACGACTTTTGATACTACTTCGCAGCTAAAGATAAAACTACCCGAGGCCAGTGAGCAGCAGACATCCATGCCGCCGCAAAAACTAAACCTGTTAATCGATGCGAAGGGGAACTTCTTTATCAATTCACGCGAGCTGACAAACAGTAAAAGCGCCACCCTGAAAGCCGCGTTGGAGAGCACCATGGCAGGCAGTCAATTGCCGATCGTGATCCAGTCCGATGCCGATTCTCCAGTTCAGTCGTTGGTAACCGCGATGGATGTCGTTGGGCAGTTGGGTCTGACACAGGTTTCTATCGCAACTACTCGTCCCATCGAGTAAGACAATCCGCGCAGTTATCGAGGTTCCGGCAGTGAAACCGATTGATGGAAATTTAACAGGCTACAACGCTTACCGCGCGCTGCTATCGCTAGCCTTTGAACACAAGATCTATTTTCTGATGGCGGTGATAGGCATGATTATATTTGCCCTATCGGATGCTACCTTCGCCTACTTGATGAAACCGTTGCTGGACGACGGTTTCATCGATCGCGATCCAACTGTTATAAAATTGATGCCGTTTGCAATGGTGTTGATTTTCATGGTGCGCATGGTTGCAATTTTTATGCGCGGTTATTGCATGAGCTTCATCGGACGTAGCGTGATTAACTCTTTGCGTCAAATGATGTTCGACAAGTTGCTCACCCTGACCAGCGACGAGTACGATCAATCATCCACCGCCACTATTGTCACCCGATTCACTTATAACGTTGAGCAGATAGCCAAGGCGGTGTCTTCATCGTTAACGGTTTTCATTCAGGATAGCCTGCGCATTATAGCCTTGCTCGGTTACATGTTCTGGGTGAGCTGGCAGCTCACTTCGATATTTTTAATTGCCGGACCGATCGTGTTTCTGATCGTGGTTCGAATTTCTGGTCGATTTCGCGACATTAGCAAGAATATTCAGCATTCCACGGGCGGCGTTACGCAGGTCGCGCAGGAAGTGATCGATAGTAATCGCGTGGTCAAGATTTTTGGCGGTAATGAATTCGAGCGCAACAAGTTTGATAAGGTCAATAAAAGGAACCTGCGGCTGCATTTGAAAATGTCTATCGCGCAAGCTGTCAGCACGCCACTGATACAGCTCGTGGTAGCTGTCTCGTTTGCCGCAATCGTCGCCTTTGCAACTTCCGAGGGTATGCGAGGCGCGATCTCTACCGGCGATTTCGTGTCCTTTGCTTTCGCGGTGACGATGCTTCTGGCTCCAATGCGTGCGCTTTCTTCCATCAATGCGCAAATCCAGAAAGGTATCGCCGCCGGCGAAAGCGTGTTCGAGTTTACCTCCAGGGACAGTGAAATTGATCAGGGTGAGCTGCAACTGCAGCGTGCTGAAGGCAGGCTCGAATTCGACAAGGTAGTGCTCTGCTATCGGCGTAGCGAGCAACGCGTGCTCGATGAAGTAAGCTTCGAGGTCAGACCCAACCAAACGGTTGCCATCGTCGGGCGATCCGGCAGCGGAAAATCGAGCCTGGTAAACCTGATTCCGCGACTTTACGAGTACGATAGTGGTGACGTATGTCTCGATGGTGAACGGCTCGATCAGTATCGCATCGCCGATTTACGGCGGCAAATATCCTACGTAGGGCAGGATATACGTTTATTCAATGACACAATTCGCAACAATATCGCCTACGGTATCGCCCACCAGGTTGACGAAGAACAGATTATCGAGGCCGCCAGGCAGGCGCATGCCTGGGAGTTCATTGCGGAGATGCCTGATCAACTCAATACCGAGGTTGGTGAGCGCGGAGTGCTGCTTTCGGGCGGCCAACGCCAGCGTATTGCGATCGCGAGGGCGTTTCTGAAAGATGCGCCGATCCTGATTCTGGACGAGGCTACCTCAGCGCTTGATACGGAATCGGAACGTTATATCCAGCACGCGATGGAGCATTTGATGGAAAATCGCACCACCCTGGTAATTGCGCACCGACTTTCCACGATCGAGCATGCCGACCATATCCTGGTCATGGACCAGGGTAAGATTGTCGAACAGGGTAGTCATGCCAAACTACTCGATGGCGCCGGTATATACGCCAAGCTGCACTCGATGCAATTTCGTGATGGCAAGGACGGTGACTTTTCGTCAACCGCACGCCCGAAAATAATTCGCTCATCGGTGCTCAACAAATCCCTGATGCATAGCTGGATTAGCGCGTCTACGCAGCGGCGGCAAGGCTGGTGGTTATGGTCGATGAATCCACTATCAATACTGCTCATGCCGCTTTCACTGCTGTTCCACATGGTTGCCAGTATGCGTCGTTTAGGGTATCGGATCGGTTTGCTCAGATCGCAGGAAATACCGGTTACAACTATCGTTGTCGGCAATATCACCCTGGGTGGTAATGGCAAGACACCGATCGTGGTGGCGCTTTATCAACTGTTACAGGATAAAGGTTACAACGCTGCAATTATTACTCGCGGCTATAAGAGCGGTCATGAACAGGAAGTACAGATACTGCATGATGGACTCACGCAAAATTCGGTCGGAGACGAGGCCAATATGATGTCGGAAATCTGTCGTTGTCCCATTGGTGTCGGTGCCGACAGGGTGGCGACGGCGACGCAGATATTAGAGCAGTTTCCTGATACCGAAGTCATTCTTTCTGATGATGGACTGCAGCACTATGCTCTCAAGCGCGATATCGAGATCGCTGTCTGCCGTTACATCGCGCTCGGTAACGGCTTGATGTTACCCGCGGGTCCCTTGCGCGAACCGCGCGATCGATTGCAACGCGTTGACATTACCATTGATCGTGACAGCGATCAGGTAATCGAGTCGCTAGGAGAGGTCTGGAATCTGTCCCAGCCCGAGAAAAGGAGACATGTCAGCGAATTCCAGGGGCGACAGGTGCACGCGTTGGCAGGCATCGGTTTCCCGGAAATATTTTTTGCCAGCCTGGCACAAATGGGCATAGATTGCATCGAGCACGAGTTTCCCGATCATCACGAATTCAGCGCCCGGGAGCTGGACTTGAAACCCGCGCTACCCATCCTGGTAACCCACAAGGATGCAGTAAAGCTAAAAGGCATTGCGCGCGACAATGTCTGGGTGGTTCCGCTCAATATTGAATTGGGCGAGGAATTAAGCAATCAGTTCATACAACTACTGGAGAGCCGTCATCGTGGATAAGCATTTACTGGATATACTGGTTGATCCGGTCACCAAGGGGCCGTTGATATATGACAAAAAACAGCAGGAATTGATATCGCGGGCTTCCCGACTTGCCTATCCGATACGGGATGGTATCCCGGTGATGCTGCCGGAAGAGGCACGAGAGCTCAGTAGCGACGAGATCGAGGCGCTGGGGTAGCAACCGATGGCAGTCGACTTCCGTATTGTAATCCCGGCGCGTTATGCATCGCTGCGCTTGCCCGGGAAACCCCTGCGCAGTATTCACGGCAAGTCGATGATCGAGTGGGTTTACCGATCGGCACAACAGGCCAGGGCTAGCGAAATAGTGGTCGCAACCGATGATCAGCGTATTTTCGATGAGGTCGAAAGTTTTGGCGGAAATGCCTGCATGACCGCGAGCTCGCATTGCAGCGGCAGCGATCGAATTCTTGAAGTAGCGTCAATTCGGCAGTGGAGCGGCGACAGCATCGTGGTTAATTTACAGGGCGATGAGCCGCTCATGCCTGCGGTGAATATAACCCAGGTTGCCGAAAGTCTTGCCGCGAGCGATTGTTCGATGGCAACGCTGCACAAGGTAATCGACCTAAGCCAGGCACAGGATCCAAACCTGGTAAAACTGGTTCATGATCAGTCGGGACGAGCGCTTTATTTCAGCCGCTCGCTTATTCCATATGACCGCAATGGCGAAGTTGAACAATATCTTGGCCATATAGGCATTTATGCCTACCGTGTGGGTTTTCTTGAAGCCTTTAGCCAGCTCGCACCCTGTGAGCTGGAAATTGCCGAATCGCTTGAACAGTTACGTGCGCTTTGCAACGGCTACTCTATACACAGCGAAATCGCACGTGCCGCCCCCGGTCCGGGGGTCGATACCGAGCAGGACCTTGCGCGAGTCGAACAAATAATGGCATCTATGCCGGTATGAAGTATCAATGGAAGCTGGATAAACACTTCACCCTGTTTAAAAAATACTTCAAACTGGATGAATACAGTATCACGCATGAATTGTTTGGCGGTGGATTCAGTCCGGTTTTTACCCGCGAAATTTTCGAACGTGGGGTTGTCGTTGCGGTGCTTCCCTTCGATCCGCTCCGGGGTAAGGTGGTATTGATCGAACAGTTCAGAGCCGGGGCGATCGACGATGAGGGTGGGCCCTGGTTGATAGAGTGCGTGGCAGGCGTTATCGATGCCGGAGAATCCGAGGAGCAGGTCGCTTTACGCGAGAGTCAAGAAGAAGCCGGTTGCACGATTAGCCAACTGGAAATTATCAGTCGCTACTATGTCAGTCCTGGCGGCACTACCGAGCACTGTAGCCTGTTTTGCGGCATCGTCGATAGCGCAGGGGTTGGCGGTATTCACGGACTTCCCCATGAGCACGAAGACATCCGTGTCATGGTAGTCGATGTCGCGCAGGCCTATGCCTGGGTGCGTGAGGGTAAAATAAGGTCTTCAGCAACCATTATCGCGTTGCAATGGCTGGAACTTAACGCAGCACGCCTGACAAAATACACATAACAAATCACACCTGGTAAATGACAAAAAGGGGCAGATACATCCCCGTAAATCAATAAACAACCCAGATCATGGCCATGCCAACCGTGCTAAGCACGAGAGTGTAGGGCAGGGCCATCCACAACATCTTTACATAAGACAATCGGATTAACGGCGCCAGCGCCGAAGTCAACAGGAATAAAAACGCGGCCTGGCCGTTCGGCGTGGCGACACTGGGTAGATTGGTGCCGGTGTTGATCGCGACCGCAAGCATGTCGAACTGTTCTCGATCGATAACACCGTTTTCCAGTGCGTCGGCTATCTCGTTGATGTAAACCGTGGCCACGAATACATTGTCGGAAATCATCGACAAAACACCGTTAGCAATAAAGAACATGAGCGGTTGCAGAGCGCGGTCCAGGGACAGCACCAGATTGATTATGGGGAAGAAAAGATGCTGGTCATGGATCACCGCCACGATGGCGAAAAACACGACCAGTAATGCCGTAAATGGTAAAGCTTCTTCAAAGGCATGGCCAATACGATGTTCCTCGGTTACGCCATTTAAAGCGGTTAGCAGGACAATTATCATCAAACCCACCAGCCCAACCGAAGCCACGTGAAAGGCCAGCGATAAAACCAGAATGATGCCAACAATTGCCTGCACGATCAGGGTCACGGTCATTCTGTGATCACGCTCGGCTTCCTGTTCGCTGTTGAAATCCGCGAGCGTTTGTGCCACCGATTCAGGCAGGGTGGCGCCATATGAAAACCACTTGACCTTTTCCAGCAGTACGCTGGTTATCAGGCCGGCCGCCAGAACAGGCATTGTAATCGGTGCCATGCGCCAGAAAAATTCCATGAAATTCCAGCCGGCGCGTTCGGCGATGAGCAGGTTTTGGGGCTCGCCGACCAGGGTGCAGACACCGCCCAGCGCCGTACCCACCGCACCATGCATAATAAGGCTGCGCAAAAAGGAACGAAATTGTTCGAGTTCCTGGCGCCGGTCCTGCTTAACTTCATGGTCGACACTGTGATCATGTTCAGCTTGATGAAATTGTTTCCCCGAAGCGACGCGGTGGTAAACCGAGAAAAACCCGACTGCGACAGAAATCAATACTGCGGTTACCGTCAAGGCGTCCAAAAATGCGCTCAGGAAGGCTGCGGTAAAGCTGAATAGCAAAGATAAGATGGCTTTCGATTTAATCGATAACAGGATTTTAGTGAAGGTATAGAGCAGCAGGTCGCGCATAAAATAAATACCGGCAACCATGAACATCAGTAACAAAATGACTTCGAAGTTTGCGATAGTTTCCTGGTAGACGGCTTGCGGACTGGTCATGCCGATTACCACGGCTTCGATGGCAAGCAAGCCGCCTGGCTGCAACGGGTAGCATTTAAGCGCCATTGCCAGCGTCAGAATAAATTCAAGGATCAGCAACCAGCCTGCGACGAATGGGCTGATCGCGAACACGATCGGGTTGATCACCAGAAAGGCGATGATTAACTGTTTGTACCAGGTAGCCGACTGGCCGAGAAAATTTTCGCCGAAGGCCCTGCTTAAGCTCGTAATCATAGATGTTTACACTTGCATAATGTTGAGGGGATTATAGTGACCATTCTGGCTATTTTGCGCCATTAGTATGATGATCCATCATTCCAGCTGGCAAAGAAAAGCGCCGCGCTTATTATCAACAGTAACGTTGAAAAGACAAGCAGGACCTCGGCCATGGTTATATCAAACAATATGAAAGGGGTATACCCACATGAGGTTTGCACTTCAAACAGGGATGGAATCCATTTGTCCAACGCGAACCATTCCGGCATACCAAGGTCCATTTCACAGTTACCAAATACCCAGCCGCGTTCTACCGCAAGTACTTGCCAGCTGCGTTCCACCAGGCCAACCATGATGATCACGTTGAGGCCGTGCGCAACACGCATGGCCAGCGTTGACCGGGTGCAGAAAAAAGCGATTGAAGCGAGCAGGATCATTGCAAAAACCAGGATGCGGACATGGATGCAAAGCAGGCAGGGCCACTCGTCGAGTACATACTGGTAGTACAACGCAGAACATTCCAGCGCTATCCCGACCAGTACCAGGATGGCCCAGTAACGGCGTTGCATGCTGAGATTAATTAAAAATTGTGTCATATATAAAATGTTCGCTAGGTTATGACGGGTAATTCATCCGCGGCCCGTTTGCTCAGTAATTCTGCACCGCTGTCTGTAATAAGAATATTTTCTTCGTGTACCATTAATTTTCCCGCTTCGAACTCCATGCCGGGTTCAAGCGTAATTACCATGCCCGTTTCCAGGGTGGTGTTATCGGTTGCGGTGAGGGATGGCCATTCTGTCAGCTGCGCACCGAGGCCATGTCCCATGCGACCGACATCATTACCCAGTGCGCCGCCGGCCTCGAGCACGGACCACATTGCACGCCAGATATCGGTGGTGGTGGCGCCGGGTCTGGCGGCAAGCAGTCCTGCCTCGGTGCTTTGAAATACACAAGTGTAAGCTCGCTTAGCCTTATCGGAGGCATAACCAAAGGCGTAATTACGATCAAAATCGCAGAAATAACCATCATAAACGGTGCCGGTATCGATGATCAGAATGTCACCGTCTTCGAGCAAGCGGTCACTCGGCCCCATAATGATGTCACCATATCCGTCCTGACCCGAGGCGGAAACTATATACGGTGTATGATCAGCGCCGCGTTGCAGCAGATCGATGCGCATCGAGCGCAGGATTTCACGCTCGCTTTGGCCGGTTTGCGCGAAACCGGGCAAGGCTACGAAACTGTCCGAGGTGAGTTCACAGATGTATCTTATCTTGTCCACTTCGGCGGCTGATTTGATATTGCACAGATTTAGCATCAGTTCGGCACAGTCGACCAGTTCCATATTGCTCAACTCGGTTTCGAGTTGCCTGTAATCATTGGCCGGCATGCGTAAATGACTTTCGATGCCGAGGGTCATACCCAGTCGCCCAAACTGCCTGGGTAATTCACGAATGGCTGATAACAGTAATGAAATACCATCGTCCTGTGGCTGTGGTGAAGACCAGCTGCGGATGTCTTCGATCCAGGTTTGTTGCATCCCAGTGACGCCAATCGTGGGTATGACGGCAATCGGTTTGCCGTCAAGCGGTACTAGCAGAAACCAGGGGCGGGTCGGGCTGTGCCAGAACTGGGTGAAAAATCCGCTGAGATAACGCACATGCGGCTCTGTAGTCAGCAGCATGGCATCGACTTGCAGATCGCGCATCATGCATTGTGCGCGCTCGGTGCGAATTTCGAATTCAGCTTGAGTGAATCCGCGTAATGGGGGGCTGGACATGATCAGGGTGCTAACAGTGTTTGGTAGAGTTCGGCATCGGTCGCGCCCTCGGTACCGATGACAAATATGCGGCTCGATTCGTCGAGCCCGAGTGCGGCTGACATCACTGCGTCGTCACGGGCTGCGATGAGCGCGGCGATCCCCGCGACCGCTGATTCTCCAGCCTCGATCGCGGGTTCACCGTTGGCAAGCAGGCGCATACAGGGCACCACAGCATTTTCGCTCACGGTCATAAAGTCGTTAGCACCGGTTTTGAGGATTTCCCAGGCAAGCGTTGATACCTCGCCACAGGAAAGTCCTGCCATCAGGGTGTCGAGATCACCCTCTACGGTAACGGGCTCACCCAGGCGAGCCGATTGCTGCAGGCAATTAGCCTGTTCGGGTTCGACGACAATAAAGCGGGGACGTTGCTGACCCCATAACTCCCAGAAATAGGCACACACCGCGGCCGCGAGGCCGCCAACGCCAGCCTGAATGAAAACATGGGTAGGTATCGAGCCCTGCAGCTGCTCTATGGTTTCGGCCAGCATCACCGTGTAACCGAGAGCAACATCCTTCGGGATCTCCATGTAACCCGGGTAACTGGTGTCCGAGACTATGATGCGTTGGTGATAACCAGCCTCGATATCGGCCCGCTTGACCGAATGGTCATAG
>Ga0209271_10000091_pt1 | contig 34621 bp, 53 predicted proteins | sample tdAd002_FD_187123 | JGI IMG/M metagenome (GOLD analysis project Ga0209271, IMG submission 187123) | Marine sediment microbial communities from the Atlantic coast under amendment with organic carbon and nitrate - tdAd00.2 (SPAdes)... | ecosystem: Environmental > Aquatic > Marine > Coastal >... | reverse complement strand
ACCACCGATGATGAAGTTCGTGCCGTCAAAGTCCATCGTGACATCTGTACCGGTGCCGAATTGAATCTGTTCGTTGTCAAGCAGGACTACAGGGATGGGGGTGGTGATCGTGATCGTCTTTGTTGCACCTGCACCTGAGGCTACGACACCAGAACCAACAAAGTTTAGCGTGCCCCCCAGGTTTGCAAGAGGTACACCTTCATCCTCCACGAAGACACCTGCAATGGTTGCGATGGGCGTCTTACGCATTGCACCCGCATCGTCGTCGTAGAAAGCGATGGTGTCTGCAACCACATCGACAGTCAGCTCGGTCGTCAAGTTGTCAGTGTCCAGCACAAGAGGTCGGTTAGCAGTGAGATCACCACCACCACTCAGGCCAGAGAGTGCAGCTGTCTGAATTTCAATTGCACTCGCCGCTGCTCCGAGATTTAAAAGGGCATTCGGCGCAGTTGTCGCACTAGTACCACCTTGTGCAATGAGAACCGGAAGAGCAATCGCTGCAGTGTTAACCGCATTGATAACGTCAACCGCATCGCAATAAAAGATGACAGTGTCACCTTGATTCACAGTCGGGGGACCTACTTGAGCAGCCGTCGAAATGGCGAGGGTGAATGCGCCAGTTGTTTGGTTGTCTACCCAATACTGCTGGGTGGTATTTGGCACGACAATGCGCCGATTGCCTGTCAGGGCACCCGTAAAGCGGTAAGCGATACGGTTCAGGTTTGCACCTGAAAGAACGAAGTCACCAGAACCTGGGACTGGAAGCGACACAAAGTCGAATGCAATCGTCGAGGCTACGGTGAGTCCGATGGTGAAAAAGTTAACCCCATCCGTGAAGATGAATGTGCTGCCACCGGGGTCCAGGTTGATGTCTGCAGCGCCATCAATGAGGCCTGCAGGTGGAACGATATTCAGTGTTCCGGAACCAGAGTTCCGAAGCATGAAGAACCAATCGTTACCGACAGCACCTGCACCGGGGAGGTTGCAAGTACCGGCACCAGCAGTGTAGATCTGACACGACGCTCGATCACCATCAACGATAGTGAAAGGAGTAGCAGCCTGCACGTCAGAATCGATTTTCTGGTTAAGCAGAACACCGATTGCTTTGATACCAGCACCAGCCAGAGCTGACGCAGATGCAACTGCTACCGATGCACCCAACTGGAACGTAGACCACGTGCCTGCGTCCGTGGTGTTGTCGGTCAGACTAAGAACCCACTGCTCACCGGGCTGCACCGTTTGAATCGTGCCACCAGTAATGTCACGCACGAGATAGGCATTCGCACCCACGTTGTTGAACGTGACTTTGTTACCTGTCGATGCGATCTGTGCATCAGGCATGTCGATGGTGAGCCCAACAGCCGTGGCATCGACATCAATGATATCGGCAACGACGTTCTGCCCTGTGATTTGCTGTTCGGTCGGCCACTGCAACGCGACATCAACTGCTGTCTGCAACATGAGGTAGCTAACTCGGGACGGAAAGATTAAGTTCCCGCCAAAGACGTCGGTATATGACATCAGACGTTCTCCCTCGTTACGTTTCTATCAATGATGCGCTGCAGATCCTGCTGCTGCAGAGTCTCCAAGTCCCTGTCGTAGATTGCCTGCCACGTCGGGATGCGTTCATCGTTCTTTAAAAATGGAGTTGCCTGCAACAGCGCACCATGAAGAAGGGCGTTCGGGGCAAAGTCCGTCGTCCAGTTCGTTTGATTTACTGCGTCTAACAGAGCAGGCAACTCCCAATAGTTAACCTCGAATGGGTAAGCAAAATCTGCTGAAGGTCCTATCAACCAGTTGTAATAATCGTAGTCCGCGTAAAACTTAGGCTGTGCAGTCAGGTCCTCATCAGGCCAATAGCGCCGGATGTATTCGTAAGAGCGAGCGAACAAAGGCGTGCGTACCTGTGTCACTCCCACACCGAAGTTGATCGATATTGTTTTGCGCCATCGATCAGGCTTCGGTATGACTGACTGCCCAATTGCCATGGTGTCCGTGACATTCTGAACGAAACCGAGGATCTTTAACTCGTTCGCCAGTTGTCGCTCAGCAAGATTGATCAAGCTGGGCAGCTGCTCGAACACAGTAGTGTCCACAACCGTGCCTCGCTCCAAGTACGCACGGAGATCTTTAAGAAGCGAGTTGTATGTCATCGAGACAGCCATGGCTTATTCCTTACTGAGGAGGTTCTACAACCGGATCATCGTCATCCGGCAATGTGTCAACCGCAGGTGTTGGTTCCGGCTCGGGAGTCGGTTCTGGTTCTGGCTCTGGTTCTGGTGTTGGCTCGGGCTCTGGCTCGGGAGTGGGCTCTGGTTCTTCTTCCGCCAGTAGCTCATCCTTCGCAGCCTGCAAACGTGCATGCGCGTCGTCCGATCTACCTCGCAAGATGTCCCACTCATCCGGTGTCGGTTCACGACCCTGCTTCGCCATCGCTTCGATGGTTTCAGTAAATTCTTTCAGGTCGTCGTACGCATCATCACCCTGTTCGAGCAGAGTGCCCAGAATGCCCAGCAACTCGGACGCTTGATCGAGGCGCACGCTACTGCCACCTCCCAGTGCGGGGTTAGCCATCACTGTTCGTAGTCCGCTGACTGCCAGCAAAATCATTTCAACAATACCCATGTTATTCCGTCTCCTTTATTGTTCTCAGGAGTTCGCTCACTAACGGTGCGAGTCGAGTGACCCAATCATCTAACCTAGTAGAGGCAGTGATCAGTTTGTCTTGACTCGTGTTGCCAGCTTGGAACTCAGCTTTGACCCGGATGAATTCCACGTACGCTTCAAGGAGACTATCGGCCACCGGTTTGGCCCTCTCCTCTGCTTTTACGATTGCCAGCTTTGCGTTGCGTGGAATAGTAGGTTGCTCGACCAAGTCCGCTGCCTTCTCCTGGAAGATGACAAACGTACCGTAAGCAGCGTATGCACGTTGCTCACTGGTTTCTGCAGCCTTGATAGGGTTCGCTGACTGACACCCAGCCAGCGCCGTTAGGCACAGGATCAACCATGCCACTCGGAAATCTAATTGCCGTTTCATAAAACTCCGCCTCCATCACCGCTTCCGGTGATCTTATTAACAAGTCGGCGCGTTGAGATCGCTTGATAGTCTTTCAAAAAGCTCACCAATGAACCAACCCCCAGAACGATCCACGGAATCTGACCGATGTCTGAGATGGACTCCACGCCTTCCGTCTGTAGCAACGCAAGCATGCCCGTGAAGAATAAAATCAACGCTGCAATGACAGCACCTACGAGAGTATTAAGATTCATGTGCCTTTCTCCAATTAGAAATGTACTCTTCCGTCGTTCCACGCCCAAGATCGGTGTTGTAATGATCCTTCCAATACTGAGCCTGTCCCTTCAGATCACCGGCTTGCGGTAACGGAAATCTGACACGTCTGTAGTGGACTCGGCACATAGCAACCGAGTACCTCAAGTTCCAAATCATCTCACGTGAATCTTCTCCCCCGATTCTCAAGACTGCTTCTGCAAGCCCGTCCCGATAAGTCAAGTAGTTGTTCCAGATGTCGTCGTGAGTGTTCGGTTCCATCTGACAAACGCCAAGCGCAGGACCTGTGCCCAGTTGCTTGATGTAAGTCAAACGCGATTCTTGAATAGCCGTGCCCAACACCAGCTCACTAGCTGCTGCTGAAAACATTCCCAGCTCCTCAAGAGTCGGTTCGATAATCAGATCGATAAATTGTTCGCGATCAATCACTCTTCTTCGTCCTTCAGTTCTTCTTTTGCATCCTGCAGCGCCTCCAGCTCGATCTCCAGATCGGCTAGGTACTCTGCGTCATCTTCTGTCCAGTCCGTAGCTGCTCGCTGTCGGAACTTCAACGCTGCAATCTCTTTACGCAACGAGTTGATGTCTCGTGTCAGGAGCACCGAGAACGCAGACTTGATCGGTTGTGCCTGCTGTTGTGCGATGTCCTTGAAGTCATCAGCCAAGGCCTCAGAGAGAAGAGGCTTGCCGACGTACCACAGAACGGGAATTACGACCGCAAGAGTCGTGACGGTACTAAAAATTGTACTGACTGAAATTTCTCTTGCGGCCATAACCTTATCCCTTATGCAGGATCGTCTGCGGGGGCTTCAGCGTTTCCGCTTGCGCTTGCGTCGTCGTTTGCCCCATCGCTTGGGTTTTCCACGGGAGCAATTGCCGGAGCTGGCGCGTTTCCCAAATTATTTTCCGGCTGTGGCTGTGCGAGCACGACTTCACCGTTCGCTATCGCCTGCAACATGCCATCCAGGATTCCGAGTGCGCCAGATTTTGCAACGCTCAACGGGACGGGTAGATCTTCAACCTGCAACAGCTTTACACCTGCCGCTGCAGCCATCTGAACTTGTTGTGCTGATACTTCTTGCTTTGCCATTCTTCTTCTCCTTGGTTAGGGCTTTCGCCCACGTAAACTTACGGTGTTGATTCTGCGTTTAGTGTAGCAGTGGCTGTGTCGATATCCGCACCACCTCCTGCGGGTCGAATATGTATTACTCCAGTAGCTATAAATGTTCCTGCGCCCGTCTCCTCCGCGCCCCACACAATAGTTCCTCCCCCATTAACCCAAGACGGGCTGATTGGATCACTCGGACCCCAGTTTGGATTGTTCCCTGTCGTAACCCACTGGAAGTCGTAGTCGTTCGCATCGAATCCTGAGCCAGTCACCCATGAGCCGATCACACCGTCTGCGCCATTCAGACGTTGAGCCCAAACATCTCCATTAGCACGAATCTGAATCTCCGCTCGCGCATCACCTGGAAAAAACCCAATGTCGAATATACTGTACGAAGCTTGGTTGAACCCAACCGCGAACGAGGCTTTCTGCGCCATTGCTTGATACATTTGCTGAAGTGACATTAGCTCAGCCCCGCTCCTGCAATCTTCCAAGTAGTAGCACCAACTTTCTGAGCGACAGCATGTCCACCAGCAGCCAGCGTTCGTGTACCGGTCGAGTTGTCATCTGCGAAGATCAACGTATCCGTTGTGATTGCGATGCTGATGCTGACCGAACCACTATTGTCCCAAGCTAGGAACGTTCCTATCTGGTATGGGACCGAACCGTTCGCAGGTATCGTCATTGTCTGGGCTGCAGTGCCACCCGTGAAACCTACCGTCTTGCCCTTGTCCGTCAGGATACCTACGCGACTGGCGACAACCGAAATGATCTCAGAGATCGATGGATCCAACAGTTGGTTAACGTCAGTGTCATCTCGGAACTCTGGACGACAAGGGGATGCCGACCGAACCCAGTACTGTCCGTAACCAGCGTTATTAACTCCGGGTGCTGCCGACTCTTCCAATTGAATGGAGAGTGCGTCCATCGTTACCTTCTCCGTCCCTCCTGTACCTGCGACAAGAGACACTTGACCATTTGGATTTGAAAGAAGAAGTATTCCAAGAACGTCACCGACAGTGCTCAGAACAGTTCCAACCTGATCAGTGAAATTTAGACTTACATTCGCAGCAGATCCTGTCGAGTTGCCGTCACGCAGATCCAAGCACGCTCCACCGAGACCGTTGTTGATACGGAGTGTGGTTCCTGTGTAGAAGAGATGAGGTTGACCAGCGAGTGTCGCTCCGGTGCTATCCCAGACAGCTACTTCACCAGAAGCAGGGGTTGGAGTTGCTACGATTCCACCAGAAGCACTCAGGTCGATATCAACGCCAGTGTCGGTTGTGAACATCGGAGTGTTCGGTGCATCGTTGCGCACCCAGAACTGACCGCGAGCAGTAATGTCTCCTGCTGCCGCTGCCTTTTCAGTCATGTACATCGAGCCTTGCGGAAGCCAGATGCCTCCCGTTATTGTCTCCATGACATTCAGTGACGATGCACCGTGTTGCAGCCTTACTGCAACGCCAAACTCGATTTCGATGTTGGCACTATTGAGTCCGCCGATGATCGTATCGGAGCCTGACGTACCCGCACCGTTGATGTTGACGAACAGAGTCGAGTTGTAGCTGAATGCGCTGGGCTTCGTCTGAATGTTCTGTCTCGCAAACTGCGTCATGCCCTGAGTACCTATCAGGTTCGCGCCAATATTGATCGGGACGTTGAGGTACGGAGTGCCGAGAGATGCCACAGATAAGGAACTGGTCAGGTTGATCGAACCAATGATCAATGGATCCGGGACTGCTCCTGCCGGAGGGACAGAGTACGCGCCAGTCTCGTCAAGGTAATTAGTAGCTGCTCCCGCTGTTGTAAGCGTAACCCCATCGACGCTGACACCTGTGATCGCGGCATCAAGATTAATAGTAGGGTTGACTGGATCCCCAGCGTTGACACTGATGTTCGTACCACCAATGACAGAATCAACTTGACCACCACCCGATGGAGGGACTGAGTAAGCACCCGTCTCGTCGAGATAGTTAGTTGCGACACCTCCCGAGGTAAGTACAACTCCGTTCGTCGGAGAATTGTAAGCACCCGTCTCATTGAGGTAGTCGGTAGCAAGCCCTCCGGTATTGAGAACTACACCATTGACCGTCATGCCTGTGATTGCAGCAGGCATATTGACGATGGGGTTTATAGGATCCGTAGCATCGACGTCGATGTTCAAACCACCGACGACTGAGTCCACTTGTCCACTTCCTGACGGCACAGAGTAGACACCCGTCTCATTAAGAAAGGCAGTTGCCGCTCCCCCATCGTTCAGAGTTACACCGTTGACACTCAATCCTGCGATTGCCACCGGCATGTTGACGATTGGGTTGAGTGGGTCCGTGTTATCGACGTTAATGTTCACGCCTGAGTTGACAGAGATAACGCTGCCGCCAATGCCCAAGTCAGACGCTGAAACTTTTCGGCTTACTTGTAGGCCACCCTCAACTGCCTGCGACTCGAAGAACGTTGTTGCTGGATCAAGCGGCAAAGTAATCGGTGCCATGTCGGAGATTGTGAAGTTACTCATTAGGGCAAGTCCTCATTGAATAGCACTGTCGCGCCTTCGAACACGCGAAGGTCTCCACCAGCTGTCACGCGTGGATTGCCTCCAACTGTTGCACGCACACCAGCCAACTGCGTCGTGTTAGGGATAGGTCCTCCCGGAGTCAGATCCTGGTCGGGACGATAGAAAGGTAACGTGATGCGATCCGGTTGACGAGGTGGCAGACGATACGGATCGTACTCATCCAAATCATCGATGCACACTTTCAGCCCCGGACTATTCGGGTCCGAGTACAACTCGCTCAAGAACATTTTCTTCTGGCACCGGGCACAGACGCCCAGTCCGAAGGTTGATTGTCCTGTTGGGTTTAAGAAAATCGGCATAGTTATCTCGTGTACGGTGCAATCGCAGGACGCAAGTAAGCTTCCGACTCATCGGTCTCACCAGTCCACGCGTCACTCAAATACTTTTCAGCATCGAGGTCGAGTCGAGGAATGATTACCTCCTCAACTTCTTTCAATTCTCTGCCCAGCTCTGCAGCTAGGTTGCATACGATAGCCAAGTACCACCTATCCGGCACTTCCAGTTCATCTGACATAGCACCAACATCCTGCAACTGTCGTTGCACGAAGCCAGTAACTTGAGAGAACGTAAACTGGAACTGCGGGCTCGGCCACAACTCCATCTGAGGTTGGGTACGCTGCTTGTCGTACCAAAACTGTGTTGGCCTGCCAGTGCTCACCTTGTCTGGCAGGTTTGCGTAGTCATTACGGTTGAGCTTGTACATCGGGATCTCGCTCGGAGTGTCCTGATACACCAGCTCCAGCACGTTAAGAATCGTCGCGCCCGTTGCACGCAATCGATAGTACTGGTACGCCGTCACGCCTTGCACATCTGCCCAGAGCCATTCGCCTGCAGTTACTTCCTGATCAACCTGCGTGATCAACGGAATCGACGTCACGAAGTTATCGTTCGACGCCTCGATGACGTAGCTCCACAAACCTGTAGCGTTGGGCAAGATCCCAAACGTAGATGCTGCCGCAGGAGACGGCAACGTCATCGTGATTGTGCCTAGCGGTACAGTCTGGATACATGCTGTCGATACATTGCCATCGAACGCGTTGTCTGCATTGCCTTCACTAGCACTCGCGGTACCCGTGATTCGTTGCAGCGTACGCAAATTCATGGTGAAGGTGTCCACCGTGCCCACGGGGAGTGGGAGAGTTTGCTCGCGTTCGTAAAGAGGCAGGATAACAGGGACCACGTTCCAGAGTTTGATGCCCTTGTTAACCAGCGTCTGCGTGAACAGCCACAGCAAGTCGAGCGCAATCTCCAGGTGCTCCCCAGTGATCTGCTGCTCAACCATTTTGCACCGACGAAAAGCATGATCAATGATCTGCTGATTCGTGAAGATCGTGCTTCCAACTGTTCCTGACGTAGGCATCTATCTTCCTCCGCGTACCCGACTGCCCCGACCACCGCGAGGACGCTGATTGTGACCGCGAGGGTGAGGAGTCTTGATGTGCTTATCCATGACGTCCTCCGCCACTCGCGTTGCTATTTTTTTACGCTGCCACCTCGGGCTTTATTTACTGTGCCCCCGCAAGCTTTCACGTTTTTCGGCATGCCCTTCTTCGAAGCAGCGGTGCCTGCCTTCTCAGGCTTCTTCAGCACAGTCTTCTTACGCAACGCCTGCTTGGCTTTTTTGAGAGCTGCATCAGCCAGTGCACCACCACCACTTGAAGCAACTCCACGAATGGAATGCACCTTGCCACCCTTCTTGTAACCGGCCTTCATACGCTTGGTGCCACCGGCCTCAATCTCGGCTTGGTTGCAACCCTTACGTGCAGGCATGTTGCCGTGGTCCATGGTGGCTTGTGGACCACGCGCTGTAGGCATGCCCATCTTCTTGACCTGACCACCACGCTTGAAGCCCAACGTCATGCCGTCGTCGTAAAGCTTGCTGTGCATGTCACGACCGTCACGCATTGTCGTGCCACCCTTCGCTTTCTTCACAGGCGCTTTCTTAACTGCACCACCGCGCATGTAGCCTTTCACTTCGTTCCGACCGGCGGAACCAGAAAAGCCTTGTGCAGATGGGAAGGAAAAATCCTTCACGTAAGTCAGTCCTGCAGGTGTAGTTACTTTACTCATGACTCTGGATCTCCTATAAATTTATAAGCTGTCGGGGTCACCCGTGATGTCTCTGATTTCTGATCGTACCTGTTCTTTCCGTAGTCGCAGAGCATCGACTCCAATATCAAGTGCGTCCTTTACTTGTTTCGTCTGACCCGGCTTGAAGCCCTGCATAGTAACTATGCTGGTATTAACCTCGTCACGTTCGATACGCAAGTCCATCAGGTTTATATCTTCTCGAACCTGTGGGGTAGTAGGCAACAAGGTGATGGACGCTTCCAGACCGGCAAACACATCCATAGCCAATGGCTTTCCGTCACTGATGATGTTGGATCGGAAGTTGGCCCACGTTGGATTGTTGATGATGTCCAGTCGTTCATAGTCACCGACCAACTCCGTGACCCACGCATCCGCATCAGCATTGTTGAGGGTGGTAACGAGTGCTTGGATAGCATTCTCGAATCCATTCTTGCTGATGGTATTGTCTGCGATTACCGCATCGACACCAGCTTCATAAGCGTCATTAAGAGTTGTCATACCACCACCGCTAGTTCTGAGTTTGCAATCCCGGTTACGACTCTCCAATCAATCGATGCCGGATCAATCGCTCCCGCTGTCGGGTTGAATAACGTGAAGCGTATTACATTTGTCACCGGCACGAAAACTTGAATGACCAGATCGTCCAGACTGGTCGCGTCCGTGATCGGTGCGAAAGAGATCACTTCTGTTCCTTGAGCAGCCGTAACAGCCACGTCAAAGAATACACTTCCGTTCGACGGGACGGACGGGAAGTCAATCGTCGTCTCGAAGACCTGAATGTTCTGGAAGACTGTGTCGAATCTACGCACCTGTACCCTCCAGCATTCTCCAGCGTGCCGTGCCGGTGTCATCGTACCAGAGCCAGACGCACTCGTTAGGTCCAAGGACGTAGCCTACGCCTGTCGAGGTAATGATGCGATTCGCTGCCAGACTGAGCACGTCCTGGTTGGTGATCGTGATGGCAAACGCGCCTGTGTTGTAAAGGCAGATACGATCACCGGTTTGGGCAAAGCCAAACGACGAATCGATACCCGTCAGATTAACCGCGAGGCTAGCCGAAAGGAGGTTCATCGTGCGCCCAGCGTTGTTAGGCCCAAGCTGAAGATCATTTTGGTTAGCACCGAAGATAGCCTCGGTCTGACTGCCGTTGTTCATTGCTCCGTCGATACGTGCACGACCAAGAACACGCAGCGCTTGTGTGCGCGTAGCACCAAACGAGGGCATTGCCTGCACGAACAGATTCGAGATGTCTTGAATCGTGCCACCGTTCAGTAGGACCGCTGGCGAGTTGATCTTGAACGCTTGTAGGTCAGAGACAGCTTGACCATTGACGTCTATGCTGCCGCTTGCAGTCCACAGTACGTCTGAGTACTCGCCACCAATCTGTACCTGTCGCAAGTTAGGACCAGCGAACATGACGAACCAGTTATTCGAGTTCGGTACTGGATCAATGACACCAAATGAAACTGCGTTGACGTTGAAGCCGAGACCGATGTCCTGTGTCCCAAGATTACTTTGTTGGAAGGTCCAAGTGTCTGTAGCTGCGGGTCGTAGGAATAGCGGGTTGCTACCAATGTTTCCGATGGTTGACCAGATCATTGCAGCTTGTGATGTGAACCAGCCATTCCAGATATCAGCTATAGCAATCGAGCCACCATACTTGACGTAGGTGTTGTCATCGAGGTGAATATCACCTGCACCGAATTCAGACTCTGCCGTGCTGTTGTTCAGCAGGAAGAAGTTGGATGCGTTAGCGACCAGCGCTGACCGAACAACTGCTCGAACACCCGTGACAGGGATGTTGATGTTGTTCATGTCGAGGCCGATGTAATTCGCAGCGCGCTCAGTACCAAGAGACTGTCCGAAGAGAGCCTGTGCAGGATTGAGCATTTGAACGCCACGGATGGTTCCGAAGTCAGCGATGGCTGCTGCGTTGTTCGTATTCCACAGAGGGCCGACTGAGAGACCAGTGACGTTGCTGATCGTTAGATTGTCGCCAGCATTCCGCACCCGGATAATCGGAGCGAAACTCAACGCCCGATAGTTCGTGACTGATATTGCGCCAGCACCTTGAATGTCATATGCGCATTGGGCTGCATAGACGAAGGTCTGAGCCGGAGCGATGCCAGGAGTGAGCGATCTGTAAGTCTGACGAGCAAAGAATAGGGTTGTAACTGAGAATCCTGGATTCACAGTCCATGTAAGAATGGAGTTGTCATCCAATGCCGACATGATGAACAGAGCATTATTGACAGTGATGGTGTTCGCTAAGAAGATGCTCGCTGATACCAGACCACCTGACGCCGGAATGGTATTCGCAAATCGAATGCCACCTGCTGTGATTGCATCAGTCGTCCAATCCCAATCGATGTCCACGCCGCCATGAATCTCAACACGTCCACGGTTAGCAGCCTGAGATCCCTGAAGGGGAAGTATTCCACCTGCGGCGACACTTCCGTACACAAATTGATCAGAGCCCAAGAGCAGAGCTAAGTTAGCAATGTTCGAGCCATCAGGAACCGTGAAGAACGCCAACTCAGCCGGAGATGATGTCGAACTGATGGTTCCCGTGGGAGCCATGCGAGCATCAATCACCGCGCCGAAGTCGTAGCCGGAAGCGCCAGTCCATGCCGTGAAGATGATGGACCCGATAGTCTGACCAAGAGTGACCGCAGTGTGAGCCGATGTATTGTCGTTGGACAGAGCGAACGTCATGATCGGTGGCGCTACTGTCGAATGTCTGTGAAGGATCATCGTGGCGTCAAGAACACCACCGATGTCATTGACCTTCATGTGAGCATTGTAGTTCGCACCATTGACAAGGATGCCACCTTGCTCAGTACCCGGAGGACCGAACCCGACGTTCTGAGTGAGCATCATCGGAACCGTAAGGTCACCCATGACGACAGTGTCAACATCGAAGTTGGAACCGTCATCTTGGTAGAGAGTGTTGGCTGCTACTACGCCGGGATTGACGGCTTGAGATACGAACTCAAGCCAATCGGTTGAGGCAGGTCCACCTCCACCGGGAATCGTTATCGTTTTGGTTGTGCCTGCACCTGAAGCGGTGACACCTGCGCCAACGAAGTCAAGGGTGTCGGCTGGAACACCAACCGGGGCACCCTCGTCCTCGACAATGATGGTGCTTGCACCACCTCCACCAGGAAGCCAATCGTAGTCATAGTTATCGGCAGTGATCTTGGTAAGAACTGTACCAGGAGCACCATCGTCAGGAATTTGTATCGCTACAATTCCTGAGAAACCCAGACCTGATTGCGCAGTCATGAGCTACCTCAGACTACGGTGTTGATCAACTCGCGCACCTTCACGAGTTGCTCTTCTTTCCCTTTAAGCTCTTCTGCTCTCGCGTCGAGTGCATCAGCTTTCTGCTGGAGTGTTTCAGACATGCCGTTGAGCTGACTAACCTTCTCAGCGACTTCTCTCTTAGTTGATTCCACGGCAGCCATAGCGGCTTCTGCCTCATCCGCTAATTTTTTTGCGCCAGCAATCGTGTTATCAGCCTGTTCACGAGCTGCATCTGATTCTTCCTTGGCTCTTTCACGCAGGAAGACAGCATCGCTGTTGGCTTTGTCCAGGATTTCATTGGCATCATCACGCGCACCAGCCAGCGTGACTTCTGCCAGCTCTTTCAAGCCATCGATCTCTGAACGTATTTGAAGGATCTCACCAGCGGGACCAGCGAGGTTGATCTGCTCACGTGCGGATTCCTCCGCAGCCTTCAGTTGGTCGATCTTGTTCTGAAGACGCGTTGGATCCGCGAGCAGTTCCAAGGCAGCAAAAGATGAGTCGCCTTGGCCTCCGGCAATACCGGCTCCTGCATTACTCATGATGTTGCTCCTGCTTGGATCAGGTTAAGGACTGCCGACCCGGCACCTGCTGTCTGGTTCAAACGAACACCAGTAGGAGGGAACGCATAGTTACCGTCTGCATCAATGAGCAGACCGGCTAAGGTCGGGTGAGGGAACCAGACTGCTGTCGCTGGGTTGAACGTCTCGGCGAACACGTCGTCAAACGTGTGCTCAACCGTGTACGTCGCTACTCCCGTTACATCAACACCCAACCCGATGTTAGTCGGGTTCAGGTATTGATCAATCGGGATCACTGGCGAAACACTGACTCCTGATGTCGATACTCGTACTGGTCTCATGACGCTTCTCCTCTAGTGGGTTTTACCGTCCACCACCAAAGGCGAGCATGTCAACGTCGAACGTTGTCGCTCCACCAGCACCCTCGACCATTGTGAGAGTGGCGTTGAGTCCAACTGCGGGAATGTTTGCCGCATTCGGAATGAACGATCCACCACCACCGGGGAACTGTGCGGCGGCAACGATGCCGTCCCAGAACAATGCGATGTCGATCATGCCTGTCGGACCTGCAGCGAGAGTACCAACCAGCTGCGATTCTTGTGCAGCACCGTTGTTCTCAATGATCAGGTTAACGTCACCAGATCCCGCAACAGAGACAAGGTACAAACCATCTGCCGGAGCAAGAGCGGAAGCACCCGGAACAAAGCCGAGAATGAACGCGTTCGCAACTGGGTCAGCAATGTCGAGCCTTGCCGTGATCCACGATGCAATACCAGCCGAGACCAGTACACCGTCAACGTGCGATGTCGCACCGTTACCTTCGAGAGCACTACCCTGCGTAGCAACGCCAGGAGTTGTGAACCGAACGACGCCGTTTGCATTCGCCAGAACAGAAGCTACTGCAGCGCCGCCAATGGCAACGTTCGAATAGTGAGTAAGGTAGTTCTCGCCACCGCTGAAATCTTCAATGGCTATAGAACCGTTGTTCGGCAGGGGTGAGCCCACGCCTCTGAGGACAGAGCCGTCGCCTGACGTACCGATACCGTTTGGAAATTGTGTTACTTCGATGTTCAACATTATCTTTCTCCGAGTGAGACGTCGCTGCGCCTCGGGTGAAAAGGAAGGAGGGGGTCACTGCCCCCTCCCTCGCTACAGATCTTAGAGACCTGGGGTTCCGAACACCGCACGCGGATCCGTCCAGCCCGGAATGTAACGCTCCGTGGACTTGTACCGCATGGAATCCGTTTCGAAGTCGCCTTCCATTGACTTCTCAAGCCCGCGACGTTTCATCATCGCCAAACCACGGGATGCGTCCGTCTGGACCCACCATGCAGTAGTCGATGTGATTCGCGACAGGTTCGCCTGACCTTGAGACAAGAGCCCCATAGACAGGATCGGATTGATGTCGTTGTTTGCCGTACCGGCTCGAAGGACGCTCTTCAACAGAACTTCTGCTTGGAACACCTGACTCGGACCAGTGACAATCTTCAGCGGAGTCAACCGGATCCGCTTACCGTTATTGTCCACGGCATTACGAATCTGAATGAGCATCTGCTCAAGTGACGTTTGCGACAGAGCCGCAGCAGTCGTCAGAAGGTTCGAGAACACACCACCAGCTGCACCACCGGGTGCAATCGGATGGTTAGTCGCGTTCAGAGCTACTCCGTCACCACCGACGAACGCGCCATTAAATGCACGGTTCAAGATGTTGGCACAGAGTGTTTCCTTCGTTTCGATCATCGACTGAGCGAGATGCTCAGAGTAGATCCGACCGATACGAATGTGGTCGCCGTCTTCGACCAAGACTTTGGTAAGCGCGAACGCCAGACCGAAGACCTTGTAGACGTAACGCTGAATGAACAGCACGCCGCCTGCGTCGAATGTCACCGGGGTGCCGTCAGGCATTTCCGGTGCAGCATTGAAACCGAACAGGACCGGCTCTTCATGGTACGAACGGGGGGTACCCGTACGCTCGGTGAAGACGCCTTTCCATTCATCGGCACGTTGTTTGTAGATTCCGTCAAAAGTCTCGTTAAGGATCGGCTCAACGATTGATCGGAAGTCGGTACTTCTCATTGGGACTGCCATGAGTGTGACTCCAGGTAATGACTACTCGAACTTCATTACCAATCAGGGATCAGATAGCGGCTCGAACAGCCGTGTACTGATGATCAGAGAGCTGGACCTGAACGATGGTGAACGCGTCACCAAAGATATTATCAGGGGCGGGATTTACACCGATGACGCGGCAGTCTGTACCAGCGCCACCAGCCGTATCGAGCGACACGTTCGAAAGACCGGTCACAGCGTTGCCGCCGAGAGCCGAGAAGTCGAATTGTGCGCCAACACTAGCCAGAGCTACTGATCCATTGGCCTGGATCTCATAGATCATTGTCTGATCTTCGGTGTAGTAGGCAACAATTTCTGTCCCTACCGTGTTCGCTTCCCAGCGATTGCTAACGCGACGACGCCCGTCAACACCGGTCCACTCGACACCCATAAAGGAGCCGATGATCGGGTTGCCTGGAGCTACGGTACCGAGGGCACCGCTCGCCAGAATAGCAACTGGAGAGAATTGAAAGATATCCGTGGGGTGACCGGAGACAATCGTAGACTGGAGTTGTCGAATAACTCCAGAAGGATGGAACGCCGGTTTTAACCCGAACGGAGAGGCAACATTACTCATGAGGAATTACTCCGTGAAAGATTAATAGTCTTCCGAAGATTCCCCAGTTTGCAGCGCAAACGGAGGAGGCTTCGGTGCCACTCCCAATGCTGCTGTGCCGTCCTCAAGTTCGAGACTAACCACACCGCGCTTTGATGCTGCGGTCATTTCGGCTTCCATCTCACGGAGTTGGCTGCTGAGCTTTTCTTCCTCGCTAAGAGGTTGCTCGTGGTGATTGATGCTCATGTACTGTTCGTACAACTGGAGAGGAAGCTTGAAAGCAATCATCTCGTTAACACCAATGCAGCCTTCCCACTCGCCCGTTTTCAGTTGCGCATGTTCCCAGCCAGGAATGTCCGAGGCCTTGATCGGCTCGTAGCCCAGTCGGATGCGTGAATGAATCGGATCGCGTGGATTTTCCGTGGTCAGCCAACAAACATGGTAACCATCGATCTTCGGAATATCTGGCAATGCAGATTGAAAATACTGTTGGCGAAACTCATCCACTCGTTGATCGTCTGACAGTGCTCTGTCTTGCGTCACATTGCGGTCTTCCATGCGACGGTCGGTTCGCTCTCTCGAATCTTCGGAGTTCAGTCTCGTGTCTGTTCTACGCTTTGCTACCATGATTATGCTCCCCCCGCAGAAGCCTGTTGATCGTAATCGGAATACGACTTCAGGTACTTGTTGCGGAGCACTGGATCATCCCAAACACCAGCCTCGATCATTGCTTCTTTTCGCTCGGGGCTGATATAAACTTCGTTCTTCTTCAATGGACGTTCCCGTCCACCAGTTCTGAACTGAGGTCCCTTGTTACCGGTCTTCTTCTTTCCTGGACCGGCTCCGTTACCTCGCCCACCGGTACGCGAATCAAAGCGTCCCGGTAATGCTTCTGCGGTACGAGTACGCAACTCGTCCCAATACTGTTTCTGCGTCGGGTCAAAGCCTTCCTCGACCAGTGATCGATCAATCGCCAGAACTGTCTGCGAATCCTGATCGCCACCTTGAGGATCCCACCACGAGTTCTCGACCATAAACGACTGGGCGTGAGCTACGTGTCGGGGATCTAACGGACGTTCCTGTTGTGCAGGAGCCTGCCGTTGAGGATTGGATGCCAAGTAATTTTTGGCACCCTCCAACTCACGGAGGTTATCGCGAATAGCATCGCGATGGTTAAGGGCTTCGGCTAGGTTAGCGCCATCGTTGTTGTCAGCTGCTTGCGCAATGACTTGATTCGCTAGCGCGAGATCTGATTTGGCTTTATTGATCGCACCGTCAACATTCGCGATTTCACTGCCGGTGACGCGAGCGTGAGTCTCCTGCTCGAAATGACTGAAGCGTCGCTCCAGCTCTTCATTTCGGCCTTGCAGGAATTTTAGTTCGCGCTCTGTGCGCTCACGAGCCTCTTTTTGGCGTGCACGTCGTGACTTGTTTTCTTTGCGACGACGCTCTCGCTTATCGTCTTCGTCATCGTCCTCACGTCCACCACCAAGGCGAGTCTCTTGATCGTCGCCTTCGTCGTCTTCATCTTCTCCGTCGTCGTCTCCAGCACCTTCGCCTTCGTCTTCGACTTGCCCTTGCTCAGTTTCTTCTTCGTCCGTTACTGCAACGAATTCTTCCTCTTGCTCTTCTTCAGCTGTCTTTGCCTCAGCCATGCGTTATCTCCTTACAGATAAGCGACGACCTCTAACGGGTCGCATGTTATTTGACCAATAAGGTCCAGATCGTTAAACAGAACGAAGCATGCCTTGTCGGCACCTGTCTGTGCACGCACTTCATCAGAAACTTCTACAAACCATGTGTCGCCGCCATACTTCGGCACGCGTACATAGGATCCGGCTTCACACCATTCACCTTCCGGCCAGACATTCAGAGTGTCGCGATTCTTAAAAGCACCGGGACCAAGCGTGATGACTTTAGCAACCTGAGTGTTCCAAAACTCAGTATCCTGGGTATCATGTGGAACAATGATCCCACCCTTCGTGACCTCACGCGGTGACCTCTTCTGAACTAGGATTCGCGAACCAAACGGTACCAAGCCAGGATCGGCTTCCGGAAATGCTTGATCGATTGACGAATAGCCCAGATCGGGTCGTGATTTGCGTATGCTTGTAATCTCAGTCATTCAGGTCCTGTCCTCTTCTTCACCCACTACTTCTTCGAACAGCCGCTCGGCGCGACACAAGCCTTGATAGGTACCGCTCGCTTGACCGTAACCGAACGCTGTTTTGTCGTTCGGTGTCGCCAGCAATGCAATGCACCCGGCTTGCTCCTCCTTCAGCCTTTGCAGAAACTTCTGCAAAATCACAGTTTCGGTGGACATCTTAGCCCCAAAGGTTATGTAAAGTCTAAGCTGGGGTCATGTTTGACGACGGCACCTTGCCACATTTTGGGCCTCCCGTGTCGCCGCTAGACGATACAGAACTTGCCGGAGTGTGACCGGAACCAGCGTCAAAGCCCCCACCCTTCTTGGATGCGTTAACTTTCGGCAACGGTTTGCCGGTTGCTAATGCCTTGTGCTGGTTGATCGCACCAGCTGGATATTTTTTACTCATGATCGTTCTCTCCTGTGGAAATTATGGAGCCCTTGCGGGACAACTAGTCAGTTTTCAATCTGCGTATCGAATCAACCTACCTTAGGTATCCGTGCGAGGCCGGGGGTTCGTAGACCCTGTTCCGGTCTTGATTTTCTGCCGATCAGTAGTTGCCTTGACGCCTGCGATGTCCAATGCTGTAGCGTTATCTTCAGCGTTCATGGCTTCGCGTGAGGATGTTTCCATCACAGTGCGCTCGTCTTCAGCCTGCTCGCGCTTTATCAACTCTTGGAGACGAGCGGCGTGCTCCTGAGCTTTCAGCGCGTCAGCGTTGGCTGCGTCTAAAGCCTTCTGCCTTTCTTCAGCATCAAGCTCCATAAAGGTCATTTCCCGTTCGTGTTCACGCGCTTCACGCTTGTCCACTAAGGTCAACTCAACCCGCTCTCGCTCCCGAGTATCTCTGGCCTGATCAGCCTCACGTTCCTGCTCAATTGCAGCCATTGCATTCGGATCAACAGGCGGCGCAGGTTCTTCTGGTTGCAGCGACTGCATAACTTCTTGCAGCTGCTGAATTACTGGCAACACACCGGCTAAAACTTGATCCACAGCAGGAACAACATCCTGCGATTGCAATGCAAGGTTCTTATCCAGTTCCTTGCGCACTTCAGGGTCACGTAAATTCATCATTTGTTCGAGCGCATCGTCGTCCATACCAGTAGAAGCCTGCAACAAATCCACGTTGTAGGTCACGTAGTAAAACGCGATGTGCTCGATGATGTGACCCATGAGCATCGGGATGAAACGCGGAGCGATGAGCGGATTCATTCCAAGAGCCGCCGATTGCGCGTAATCCAAGTGAACCTGGAGATGCGCTAATTGATCTTGCTCTGGGAATGCGGAGACAGGTCTCCCCATCGTCATCGCTGCGTTTTCATTGACGGCGTTCTGTTCCTGCGGTGTGTCATCTGGAAGCAGTAGCTCGTCGGGGTTGGGAATCTTTGTGCGTTCGAGAATACGTTTCTCGACTGCTTTAACGTTGTAGACCTCAGGCATCTGCGCAGCACGATCAGCAATAACCTGGAGCTGAGCCATGCGCTGTACGTCAGAGAAAATCTCGGGATCTGCAACAGGCAAGATGTCGTGCGGCGGATCAAAATCACTCCGCTTCGCCAACGTCTCACCAACATCGTTCTTCATCTCTTCGTCATCGGCGTACATGCGGTCGATGCGAGTAAGGATCTTGAGTACGTGGTTCATGGCACCGAACAGACGCAAGTGAATTGCGCTGAAGACAGTCATGCCTTCTTCGATCAGTGCGAGTGTCGTGCCAACAGGCATCTGAGTGCTCTGCTCGCCCAACTTCTCGAACGTTGTCTGAACGAGACCTCTGCCCAGTTCGGTGACTACGCCAAGCAGTTCGAGCAGAACATTCGACGGTGGGTTGAACGGTACCGGCATGATGAGCTTGCGAATGTCATCACCGGCAATACCACCCTCGATCTCAGTAACTGCAGCGACCTTGAGTTCTTTACTCTGTCCGCTGAAGTTTGCCCCCTTGAGTCGAATCAAGGTAGGTAGGTTGTTCATGTGAGCCGAATCTAAAAGGGCTCGGAGCGCACCAGTCGCGGCACCCGAGAGGCTACCTATCATCTGGCCGAGACCTATAGAGCACGCTCCGCGCCACGGTATGAACGGGAACTCAACTGCCCAGTACAGAGGCTGCTGCGTGTCGTCTTCCTCTTCCCAGTTGCGATTGATTGCAACGATTTTGTGGGAAGCCCCGTCTATTGTGATTCGGTAGGGAGCGTAATCGTACTTCTCTTCCAGCTCATCGCTGTAGCACATGACTTCGTATTCGTTACGGAGTCCGTCTTCATTGTAAGCATCGACTGGTTCTTTACCTTCGACGGCATCGGTAGCTTCTTGAGGTTTGCTTGCCTCTTCAGTGCCGACCATCTTGGCAACGTCTGGTCCCAGATCGGTGTACATGCCGCTTTTAACGCGCTGCCCAAACTCGAACTCGGTGATGTGATCAACGAAGGTGAGTCGGTCGGCTGTGTAAAAGTTGGATGCTGCGTAAGGGACGTAAACGTCATCGCTCGGCCAATAGGTTGGGACCGGGCGTTTCTTTCTCTGGTCATAGACGATTCGCATGTACTGCGATCCGCCGAGGGGGAGTTGGGTCAGAAGCTGCTCCAGCTCCGTGCGGAACTCAGGCATCTGCACTAAGAATTGCCAGTTCATGTAATTCTTAACGCGGTCGCCTTTCTTGAGCCGATCTCGCTCTGGGTTATCTCCGGGGACGTACGTCTTCACAGGTCCGTTCGGCGGCATCAGCTCCTTAATGGCTCTGGATGCAAAATCGACCGTCGCTTCTGTGAGCATGGGATGCACCGCTTTGGATGCACCTTCGAAGTCTGCGCCACCCGGAGATTCTTTGCCCAGGCCTGTACGCTTGATCGCCTCTTCGTAATCTTTCTCGCGTCGCTCACGTGCTTTCTTGTCACGCTCTAAGTCTTCGAGCAGTCGCGTTGCAATTGTGTTTTTTACTGCATCATCGAAATCGTCTGCGATGTTGTCGAACCATTCCTTATTCGGTTTTTCATCATCGTCATCTCCGCCCATTGAAACGATGGCACCACCATCATCAGTCTCAGTGACGTCACTAGTCGGTGTGGCAAATGTCTCTACTGCACCTTCTTCTACGATTTCTTCTGCCATCAGTTGGTGCTCCGATATTTAGCTGCCATGACGTCACTCATGTGGTGCGTTATGTTTGCAAACGCACAAACAGGACACCCTGCGTTTGAATTGACAACAACTTCAGGTCCAAAGCATTCGAGCGCCCCCATGTTGATGAGGTTGCACGCTTCCCAGCAAGGATCCATCTCGCCAGCGGCGAGTTTCGCAGTCAGTGCTTCTGGAGTTTCTGAGATTTGATCGTCAAGACCGCGCTCCCGTAGCGCAAAAAGAAGTTCCTGCCAGTGACCATCGCACCACTTGATCGCGTGCGTGCCTTCAATAGCTGGATCGAGTGCAGGTTGGGGGATGTCAAGGTTGACGGGCTCAGTCATAAGGATTTTCCTTTTTAGCGAGCCGTCTCTCTGCGATTTCGCGTGCGCGGGCTCTCTCGCGATCTTCGGTGGAGTCTACCACGGTGAATGGTCCGAAGAATTTGTCCATGATAAGACGGAGCCCTTGTGTGGAACTGTCCAGCAAGTCATCGCGTTCTACCGACCCAGGGCCAACATAGGAACAGACCTGAGAGACCAGTGGATCTGCCCAAGTCTTGAAGTTTCCCGGATTTACGTCGGATTCAACTGCCCATACCCTGCCTGCCGCGAACATTGGTGAAACGTAATGAAGTCTAGATAGTTTGTCTTCATTACCCGGATTGTAGCCGTGAGTCAAGATGTTCTCTTCCGCCAACTGCTGTCTGATAGAGATACCGGAGGCTTTCTCTTCGATCAAAATGATGTCGGGCCTGCGTCCTTGGTGACCGGCCCGCTGACTTTTGGGCAGTATTATGGGCTTGATCGCAGGCTCATCTGCGTCACCGTACGTGTACTTCTTCTCTTTCTTGATGCGACGCACGAGGTTCGGGAACCCTAGCCAATCTTCCCAAGCATCGAGCAGCATGACATTCGGAAGAGGTGGTTTACCCTGCCGTGGGATGTCAAACACACCCCAAACGCTAAGCGCTGTAGGGTCGTTTTCCTGACGTCTTTTGTCGTAGTTGCGCTCCGTGAATGCGGGGTCAATGGACATGACGACGTATTTGAACTTTGGCAGTCTGCGATCAGCGGGCCAAGTGCGCCACTGACTACGTTGCACGAACCCTTCCTCCTCCGGATCCAACACCTCACCGTGAATCTCTTGGCGACCGACACGTGTGCCTTCGTACTTCTTGATTGAATCGAAGAAGTAGGCAGTTAGGTTTTCGCTGTTCTCGTAAGTCGCGCCGACGACATCCACAACGCGCTTATCTTTTTGCAATCTGCGCACGAAGGGGGTCGGCTTCGGAGTACCCGTCACGCAGAGGCGTGGAGTGTCACCGAGACGCAAACCGAACAACATGTTGTCCCAAGCTTCCTGTGGGTATTTCCAGGATGCAATCTCATCACACCAGATGGCTGCATGCTGCGGACCACGTAATCGTTCCGGAGTGTCACCGGCAAAGCCACGAATGATCGAACCGTTCTTCAGCGTGAGAGATGGCAGCGCTTGGTTACGATCATGGATAAGCTGCGGAGGAATGACAGAGAGCAGTCCAGTCGGTCCCTCGAAACAAGTGTACCGAACGTCATCGTGCGTAGGAGAGACTACTGCATAGAAGCTCGGGAGCATCCACGCCTGCTCGCCGATCCAGTTTGCTCCTGTAAGAGTTTTGCCAAAGCCACGACCTGATCTGATCAGCCAGATGAACTTCTCCATCGAGAGGAACTCTTCCGGAGGTAGTTGCTTTGCTCGTGCCATTCGCTGCCAGCAGATACGCCAGCGCAAGAAGTGGAGGTCCTCCTCAGAGAACGACTGCAAGACTTCAACAGTGCCCTCCGGGAGTTGCTCTTTTATCTCGTCATCGAGATCATCGAAGTCGAAGTCATACTCGAATTGGGCAGGCTGGTGGACGAGCCCAAAGTTGAGCGAGATGAGAGCCAATGCGGTAACTTCCTATACGGTTGACCAAGTTATTCCGCGCCAGCTTAGCTGAAAAAGAAGGGGCTCGTCTAGGAGCCCCTCTCTGCAAGTACCTTATCGTAGTACCGTTTCTTCGTCTTGAGCTTCTTCAATGCGTTGGTCGCCCGCTTCAGTTTTGCTTCCCAGCGCTTGATGTTCGCGTCCACTCGCGCAGCTCGTATTGCGACTTTGTCTTCCTTCTTCTTGGGCTCCACGTAGGGTTCGTCGCGCAGGAACCGGCGGCAGATGAGGGCCGCACCGTCTCGCTCGAACCTCAGCTGCTGGTCGGAGTGAGCGTCACCCGTCAGTCTGCGTTCAAGCCAATGGCTCATGTCGTGGTTGATGTCATGCCACCCCTGATCCGGGTTGACAGTGAACGTTCCGTATTGCGCCCAGGTGCGTCGGTTCCCTGTTCCGATGTGGAATCGGTACGGGAACTTCTTCTTAAACACCTCTCGGTAGCGCGCCCGGATGTAGTTCATCGCAAGGTTAGGGTGCACGTTACGTCTTTGTGCAACGGTAGACTGCTCGTTCCAGATCTTCTCAACGACTCGGTTGTAATCTTCTGGTGTCGGCACTTTCTTGATGTACATCTTCGTTCCTTCTCTTTACACAGGAACGTTAGTATAGCACATCTAGATATTTTTTGCAGGACGCAGTTTTCCCTTCGCGTGTCGTTTTTCGACTCCGTTAGGTTTTAGCGGCTTTGATTCGAGAGTTTTCTTTTCAGTCCATCGATACTTTTTCGCTAGCGGATATTGCCTCAGCTCATCGGAAGAGGGCACATCCACCCCTTCTCCGAGGAGGAGGTCTTACTGCAGCACAAAAACGGGCGGCTTGGGATTGGCTAGCGTTACAGTAAAAGGGACGACGTTGCTAGGACCGCTCTCCCGACCTCCTGTATCAACGGTCGTTGCGTGACAGCTGTGACTGCCAAGAGCGAAAGAACCTGCGGGCGCTTCCCACCTTTCGTCTGCACCGGGTTGATTGGTCTGTTCCCAGATCGCAGTAGCACCACCGTCGCAATAAATTTTGTAGCTTGCGATCTCGTTGTCAGGTAACGGAGTGGAATCTTCACGCTCTGTCGGAGGGGTCCAGGTGAACGTCTTCTGCACCGTGCCTTGTGCGAACACAAGCGACGAGAGAAGCAGTAATGCGACGACGCGGATCAACATGACTCTGCCTTACTCTCGCGAATCTTACCGCTGCCCATGTGCTGCATCGGAGGATCAACAAGCGTTCCGGTTTCGCAGTACGTCATCTCACCACTCTCCCGGTTTTTGTAAATCTCTACATCGACCTTCGGTTCGGCAAGAAGTGGTCCGAGAGCAAGCGCGACAAACAAGCCTGCAATAAATGCGATTAACAGTTTAAATCCAGGTCTCATGGCTCTCTCCAGTCGTTAGCATCGAAGTGATCGAACTCGATGCCTATCGTTATCATCATCAAAACAATGCAAGTCCACACACCCGTCTCAGGCAGAACGAATGCCCAGATAATTATTAGCTCAAAGGCCCAGCGAAGAAGATGTCCGACTTGCCGATGCATTATGGATCGTTCGTGCAGGTCATTGAGGCAGTATCGTTCACGGTGTTTCCAGGAACTGCGATCTCCCGAATATCCAACTGCACAATAAAGCCGCCCGCAGAAGGTGCGGGAGTATTGTTATCGTCCCGGTACCCTAAGTTCTGAGTGACTGCCTGCCATACGCCGAACCCAGCAAAGCCTATGAATTGCGGATTGATGACACTACCGATATTCAACGCAGTGATCATTGCCTCGAATTGAGCAGCAGAGGCTCCACCATCGTCAATCCATTCGGTGCCGAAGTTAACGTCTTGCCAGAACGGGGTAAGGGTGGGCTCAGCTGAGAACTGGTAAACACCTCCCGGCGTAATCCTGAATCCGCACTCTGACGTATTTACGCCAAAGGATTGACTGTTCTGGAATATCGTTGACAGCGCGAGGTTGCCCGGAGGAGGAACAACTACACTTGTTGCAACGTACTGGTGATTCGATAACTGCACTTGGACAATCGTGAACGCGTCACCGAACTGATTGTCAGTTGCTGGGTTAACGCCAATGATGCGACAGTCTCCCGGAGAAACCGCACCTAACGTGTGGTCAAGCGCAACGCCTGACAACCCCGTTATGTTGCTACCAACCAGAGCTGTGAAATCAAACTCCAACCCAACAGACGAAAGAGGCACCGGCTCATTCGATTGGATCTCGTAAACGATGAGAGGATCTTCGGTGTAGTAAGCAACGATGTTTGCTCCTACGGTACCGGGTACCCAGTGATTAGCTACACGACGCCGACCATCGATCCCTGTCCACTCAACTCCCATGAATGCTCCGACAACAGGGTTCCCAGGTCCGACTACGCTCAGTGCGCCTGTAACCGCATCGATTGCGACCGGAGAGAACTGATAAATGTCAGATAAGTAGCCGGAGACGATTGTCGCTTCGAGCTGCCGAAGTTTACCTGTCGGATGAAACGCAGGTCTTAGGCCAAACGGAGACGCGACGTTACTCATATATTTTCCTTAGCTAATTTATTGGATTCATAACGGATGCTTGAATTGCAGCGGTTGCTTCGAAACGTCCGTCAGCTCCGGTGTCAGCATTCTTCGCTGCACGAACTGAGTGAGTTCCTGATGTAGCACCCATTCGTATGCAGCCTGTTATTGTGACGTACGTTCCGTTCGGTGACGCTGTTCCGTCTGTCGGGATGGTCACGATATTTGTGATGACTTCGCCCACTGCGGAGTCCAAAGCAAACTCACCGTTACCACCCCCTCCTGCGTAGTGGAGAATTCCTTTGAAGACTGCGTTGGTATCAATGACCATTTCAATACGCATATCGTCTGCTGCGGGAGACGTTACCTCAAAGGCAGCGCTGATCATGTAGTCTTGGTTGATGTCGGGCGAGAAGACCAAACACTCAACAAAAGCGGTGCCTGTAATCAGGATTGCGGCTGAGTTCATGTCACTCAAGTTCAACGCTGCGATCTCAAAATCGTTACCGTTGTCGTTGGTGAACATGAGGCTATTAGAGAACGGATCAGTCCGGACCCAAAGTTGCCCTTGGGTTGAAACGTCAGCATCGGCTGACGCTTGCTCGCGCATGAACAACACACCCATGTCGTCGAGATTGAAACCGTCGCCATCGAGGTCAGCAGTTAATGGATTGGCAACTCCACTAGCAGATAGATCAACTGTAACTCCGTTGATGCGAGCGAAGTAGCCCGCAGTTGTAGTCCAGACGTCTCCATTGTTTGGAGATGACGGCACTGCACCGTGGGGGATGTTGATACTCGCACCGGAACCTGGATTGCTGTTGCCGCCAATCGTGAGCGACGGCTGGAAGTAAGATTGCACGTTGACGTCAAGGCCAACAAAGTTTTGTATCTGCAACGAGGCGTCAGGTGGATTAAATCCGGAACCAGTGAACTGCACCAGCGATGCGGTCTGACTAATACGGAAATTCTCCGTGTTGCCTGCGCTGTACATCAAGAGGTCGGTAGAGTTACGCAATCTCAAATTAAGTGATGAGTCATCGACAGTCAGTGAGCCACCACCGTTGATCGTGACGTCTGACGTGCAAGTCTGGGCTCCCCCGGTCTTGACGAGATAGTGCGCGCTGTAATCACCAACTTCTGCGACGATTGCACCCGTGCGTGTAAAGACAGAAGCAACAGCACCTCCAGCAGTCAAATCAAAGTTAACGCCAGCTTCAGTCTGGTAGTTGAGACTGTCATCAGCACTGTTGACCCAAAGCTGTCCGTAGGTAGCTAGGTCGGCAGCAGCTGCAGCTTTCTCCCCGATCCTAAATGTAGCGGCAGCTAGGATGAGAACATTGGCACTCAAATCGAACCTGAGAAGGTCGGTGTTGGCCGACGCGATCCTCGCGCCAAAGTGCATCTCACCCGCGACTCGACGGTATCCCTGGAAAAAGCCGTTGTTAGCATCAGTGCCGTACACGAAATCCATGACGGTGTCGGCAGCGCCAAGCGGTCGCATGATCTGTGGACTAGTCGTGCTGTACCCAGATGTCGTGCCAAGCTGCAACCGACCACCTAGAGGTGGCGACGCAGCGTTAATAGAGATTAGCGATCCGGAACCCACCCAAGTCCGAGTCCCAGGATCCCAGAAAGCGATCTCGTCGTTGTTGCCGCCCAGAGCTACACCCGGCTCGACCCAACCACTTGTGAAGAACTCGAACTCGATCTCGGTGCCGTTTGCACCAATCGTCGCGTCACCGTTACCCCGAATGTAATCAACGTTAAATTGATACCAGCCCGCATTGTCGGTGATAGCCGTAACGGCATAAACGCGGTACTGCGTGTTGTCTGCAGTGTTGCGCATGACTATGTGGCAACCAACCGGCATCGTACTAAGGATATTTTGGATGTCGAGAGAATCAACATCGGTATCGCTGAAGTAGATAGCTGTGACGCTGACCGGGTTGCCGGTATTCAGGCGGAAACTGTTAGCACCTGGGTCACCACCGACTGTCCCTGTGAATTCGTATGTAATGCTGCCAGCTGCGCCACCACCACCCGCACCCGCTGGCACAGAATAATTGCCTGACTCATCGAGATAATTTGTAGCAGGACCCACAGCATTCAACGTGACTCCATCGACACTCACGCCGGTAATAGCTGCGTCAAGATTGACGACGGGATCTGTACCGGTACCCGTTAGGTTGATGTTGATGCCACCCGTAACGGATGCGACTCCACCACCCAGATCGGCTGTTGTTAAAACCCTCTCAAACCCAGCGCCCGTTAACAGGTTGTTGACTTCAATTCCACCGGCTGCAGGAGCAACTGTTCGTGCTACCTGCGCGGCGACTTCAGAAAGGATGACTGAATTGGGACCGGCTGGGGTGAGAGAGAGAACTGATGTTGCTAAATACGTGTTTGGTGCAGGGTCGATGTAAATGACATCACCGAGGGCACCCATGGGCAGATTGCCTCCACCGGGAGGGGCTTCTACGAGTGTGGCTTCTAGGTAACCCGAAGCAGCGCCTGCATTACGACCCTGTACTGTTTGAAGTTGTTCTTGGACAAGTTTGAGATCGGCGACAGCAGCTTCGAAAGTTGGGAGCCCACCTGGGCCGAGAGGGCCGATGTCCGCGAGCTGGAACCGCATCGCGGTGTTCCAAATGTCATCTACATTACTGGGGAATTCCTCAGCCAAGACAATGGAAATGTCTTGCAGCTCTTGGAGCTGAAGGGGGGTAAGCGCCATTTGCGTAGTCTCCTGATCAGGTCACCCTACTCGCCGGAGCTTACCCCAAGCTGTTTTAACAGTCGAACTACATCGGTTGTGGTGGCTGGTTCCTCTTCTCGATCAGGACGATCTGACTGGGAGGAATCCAGTACGAACCTTGTGCTGCGCGACACAGCGCATGCGATCCAGTAATCCAGAAGCCATCTTTGAGGTCTTCCAAAGACCATGGTTCGTGATCAGGAGTTGCCGTTCTGCGCGGTTGACCGGCAAGCACATACGTTACGAAAAACGGTCCCTCAGTCATGATAGAACTCCTCTCGTGAGATTCCTTCGACGTGGAGGAACTCAGTTTGGTGATCCCAAAAGACTCGCGCCGCTACATTTTCTTTCGTCTGCATCATGGTCCTTGCTAGAGCGTCAGCCAGCATCTGGCCCTGCTCTTCAAGCTCCATACGCGAGATCTTGAACTTGGGAAATTCAGGCGCGACTTTCGCTGCAATCGCAACGGAAGCTACCGCACCCAAAAAGCTGTTAATAAAATCACGTCTATTCATCGAAATTATCCTTCACGAGCCTGACTATGTCGCGAATTGGTTTCAAAACCCACTTCATGTGATCTTCACAGACGAAACGTTTGTTGACGCCAACAATCGGCGTTTTTTCGCACTCAGGATGCGCACACACGTCGGGAAACGGTTTTTCAGCCCCGATCATTCGATGTACTCCCCGCAATGCGGACAATCACGTCCGGGAGAGTTCTGCTCGGCAAAATCGAGAATGCCACACCGGCAAGTTGGGCAAAATGCGACCGGGAGGATCCCGATGTCTCCCTCAACGCCCCCTTCGGCGTCGATGTCAAATTCGCAACTGCAGATCGAGCACCAGCGTTTATATTGTCGAGCGGGATCGTTGACGGGTGGCAATTTCTGGCTCCTTCGCGTTTTTTTCCTGAGGAACTAGCACTCTCGCTTCATTAAAAATGAAACCGCGCCATTCGTGACTTTGCCCAGGAATTTGAGGTCGATGCAATTCCGGCGAGTGTCCGAATCGGGAGGCTACTGCACGCAGCTCTTCTCGCATGAACTTTGCGATCATCTGTCGATTGACAGCTTCCGCATTAGCCCACTGGACAGTGTCGTCCGGAATTTCAACTATGAAGCGCATCCGTGCAGTCTAACAGACGCAGTGATCGGTGAGTTCCTTGAAGTACGCCACGGGGTGATCTTGGCCTGACTGGGTTACGACCGTCCAGCCCTCCCACTCGCCCTTGCCGGGTTTAACGTACGTTCGAGAGCCGCCTTTCTGGTTCTTGCGGAGAGATCTTAGCGTGCAAAAATTGCACATCGTGAGTTCACTCATTGTCGGTAAAGTACTCTTCGTGGAGGTTATCGAATCCTTCGATCACGCGTCGAATTGTGCCTTGCGGGACCTTCGTGTAGTGCGACAGTAGCACGACCAAAGTCTTCTCGGGGATGCCAGCCTTTCGCCAGCTCGCAAGCGTGTCATGCAAAACCTGGATCTGTTTCTCCAGCTTTTTGATGCGCTTTTCGGTAAGGGTTTCAGTCGCCATGTTTGTCTACCCAGTGTTGAGCTGCAGCCTGACGCGATACGAATTTACGTTCGCAAAAAGGATCCGGACACGCAACATTTTTCGGAGGTTTGCCATCCAGCTCGACGTGCACAACCATATCGGCATCCGGGAATCCACCGCAGCCACCACAAGTTACCGGGTAACCGGGAGGCTCTTCGTTGATGAATTCGCCACAGACCTGACACATCGTGCCATCGATCATCATGTCGGCAATTTCACCCACCGTCGAACTCCTTTGCCGCCAGTATCATGAAGTCGTTCAAGCGACCGTAATCTTGCAACGCACACTGACCGACGTTAGGCAAGAAATCTTGCACGACCTCGTAGCCCATCTTGCCCATGGCTCGGATGTCATCGACGTGCTGGTTGTTGAGCTTGACGACTGCAGTGAAGAAAATTTTGGCAGCTTCATCAGCGTTGCCAGAAAAGTGCAGGTCACCTTCTTTGTCAAACTCCAACTTGCCGACATCTTTTCCGGCGTCATTGGTGAAATTAATCGCCCAATCCGGGGGGTCAAAAAATGCTAACCGATCTTCGTCCTTGCCATCTGCCATGTCTTGATATCCTCTGCGTAAAATTCTTTCAATTCGTCGAGTCGGTAGTCGATCACCGGCTTCTCTTCTTCCGTAATGTTCGCATGCGGAAGCAACAGTCCAAAAACACCCTCATTGCCCTCCAAACGCAGCCACACGGGATTTTCGCACTCTGAATAAAGTTCGACCTGCGGTTGCCATGCAAATGCGTGCGCGGAGTCGCCAATTTTGGCGTTAAACCACTCTGCACCGTCATCATTCAAAACTGCGTCGATAGTTTCTTCGATTGCAGGCCGACCGACTGTTTTGAAATTGGTTATTGGGTCACGAGACGTGATGCCATCGGGCAAAAGCATGTATGCCGAGGCCAGACGCTTGATCGGATCGCGAATTAGGCAAATTGCGTCATCTGGTGTCTCGGTAAGAAAAATTGCCTCCTCAGTTTTCTCTAGTTCTTTCGCAAAGTAGTAAAGAGACGTCGAACCAGTCCTGGGAGCTGCGCAAATGTTGAAATCGGCAGTGCGCGTGCGAACTGCGTAATATTGTGGAACGTAAAAACCGTTAAAGGTGGGCGGACCCTTCTTTCGTGTCACTCGTATTCTCCTTGATGAATTTTTGAAGTTTGGATCCGGCGCGTTCGATCTGTTTGAGGTAAGTCTTCGCCTCGTTCGACTTCATCAGCTCTCTGACTTCGTCGGTCATCACGATACGCACCGGGTAGTACGTTTCCAAATCCCCGTAGCAGATCATATGTTTTGAATCTCTCGAATGTGCTCGTCTAACCGCTCCAAACCGGCTTCGAGCTGGTGCAGTTGACACTGCAACTCATCGAGATCCGTGCGGCACTCTTGCGAAACCTCTTCATTCGTCTTAATCGGTGCCTCTTCGTAAAAACCGGAGACACGCGCACGAAAAGTTTCCAGCTCGTGACAAGCCGTGCGTACACGACCGTTGAGTTGTTCGAGATGATTCGCTTTTTGGCGAATTTGACCGGCATCTCGGGTCGCGGCTGCTGAGCCCAGTCCTACTTGCGGTCCACTCATGTCTCTTCCTCTTCAGTTGTGTCTTTCGACGGGTAACCTTCCTGACGCGTGCCGTACTGGTCAGGCGCAGACGGATGCGTCGGCGTCATTACTTCTTTTCGGAGCACAGAATTGCGGAAAACGGTCGTGAACATTTCCTTGTGATCTTTCACGCGCAGCTCAGCGCACTCAAGTTTCACTTTTCGGTCGCGATGCTCCAATTCTTCCTCTTCCACGGAAGCTTCACGCGTAACGAGAGACTGTTCCATCTCGATGTGCGTGTTGAGCTTGGCAGTCAGCTCCTGATTTGCCGCTTTTTCTTTGTCCAGTGCGAGCTTCTGCTCATCGACAGTTTTTGCCAGTGCGTCGCGCTCGTGAATCAGCTCGTTGAACTGCGTTACTGCGCCTTTTGTAAGCACACCATCCAGTGCAGCCTTCTGAATGATTTTGTCGATTTCGTTAATGTGGTCGGTCACGTTAATTCCTCGTTTGCGTCGAGGAAGGATTCCTCGTCTTCGAATATTGTTTCGATGGAGGCGGGATCTGCACGACTCCACCAACGAGCTTCAAGTTCAGGATCCTCTTCAATCGCTCGTTCCCACGGGATATTAGCTCCTCCGGGGATGATGTACATTCCGAGAGCGCCGAAGCAGTGTTGCGAAGAGCCATCTTGACGGAAGTGGTATCCATCGCTCTCGCCTTCGGAGTCTTCGATGTGTTCGGCGTGCTGGTGACAGACGAATCCTTCGCGGTAAGCGATTTCCTCAATCTCTTCCGCACGTTCGCGACACGCAAAGCGAATCCGCGTTTCGGTGTTGGCGAACGGACAGTGTGTACAAGCTCTTTTGAGATCGAATCGCACATAGGTGCCTTTGTTGTTAGAATCCTATTGGACCCCGGCCCGATGGCATGGTGCAGCGAGGTTTAAACTTTGCGGGCCTCGCGCCAAAACACCTAAACCAGAAGGTCGGGGTCCTCAAGCTCGCCGATACGGTAAGCTCAATTCAATCTACCACAGCTCCGCAGCCGTGTATAGCCCTCTACTCTACTACTGTCCAGTCAGTCGCAAGCAAATCAGTTTGTGACGCGAGCCACGGAACCAATTCACCGTCAACCGGCGAGATGTAGATGTAAGGTTTGCGCATTTTGGAATTTTCGTCGGGCGTTTGCAGTTGCAAGAACTGTCCCGGCCCATTCCAACCGATGCGAGTAACTTTTGCACCGTCACGCATCATGTGAATCGCTTCACCAATGTCCATCATTACCCTCCCGTCACCCAGTGACATGTTTGACAGCCCACATGACTGCCTCTTCGATGTGCGTTTGTGCGATTGCAAGCTCGCGACTTCCCTGACCTCCAGGTTTGTCGTTAAGCGTTTGCGGTGTGCCGCCGATTTCGTGCAGCAGCGCGACAAAATCCAGCCCAGCATCTTTGGCCTTGATCATTTGTGCTTTTTCTTCGTCGGTCAGTGGCCGGTACTGGTGACGCATTAAATTATTCGACGTGCGCTCGTCGCTTTGACTGGGAAAATCTTCGGGCGTTTGGTCATCACTCATCTCGTATCTCCGTTTGAACTCAGGTAACTCCATGACGATCCGGAATAGATCGTCTTCAGGAACATTGATCACGCATTGCCGTTCAGCACCAACTCGACCTTGCGGACATCGATCTGCAGCATCGCAGCCGCAGAGAATTTGGACGGTATCTTCTTTCATCAGTCCATGAACTGAATGCGCCACTTGCCATCACGCAAGACGTGGCTGCGATATTGCCCGTTGACTTTGAGCATTGCGAGATCACCTTCCTTGGTGCCATCACCGTGCGTCAGAAAATGCTCGTGCGTGACGAACTTGTGCTCGGTATGCTCTTTGACGTTGACAACCGCTTTCCCAGGTTCGGGAATGACCAACGTTGCGGCACCGGCAGCTCCTGCTCCAATACTTTTCAGAAAATTACGCCGACTCGTCACGAAGATCGCTCCCTGTCAGAAATTCATGTTCGTAGCGAAATTTTTCCAGAGCGTCGTCGATCTTTTTGCTCATCGCTTCGAGTCTACTTTTTAGTGATGTATCCGACTGGCTCATCTTCGTCGTCTCCAATCCACTTCAGCAAAGCGATCAGCGCTTCGTCTTCGTTGTGGTAGCAGTAGCGGCACAGGTACCCGTGGTCGTCGAGGCCAACCATGATGCCGCAGGTGTAAAGGAATTTTCCCAGCGCGACGATTTGTCCATCCAGACGGATCGGCATGCCGTAGCCCATGTCGGTGTAGAACTTGACATGCGCGTCGCCGAGTTTCTCCAGCGTTTTTGAGATCTGGGGTTTTTCAGAAAGGATTTCGGAGATTGAAGTCGTCATCGGAATCTCGCGGCGGGAGTTTACCGGCCTTCACCATTGCATTGTCGAAGTCCATGATGCCGCGATGGCGACCGACCAGGAAGCAGACCAGCCCAAAGGCGGCAATCCCGACCATCATCCACGGGCTCACTGACCTGCCGGGATCTGTTGGATGGATTCAACGGTAGCTTCTTTGCCGCATTGTGGGCAGTAGAGCACTTCCTTGGCGCGTTCGTGCCGCACAGAGCAAGGAGTTTTGCACCGGTCGCACCAAATCGCAGTCTTTTTATGTGTCGCTGCTTTATTCGTCATTGTCGCCGCGCCCCCAGAAGTCGCGAAAAATTTTTACACGTGAGCCTAATCGAATACCGGGGTCACCCAATGCGTCATGTGGAGCACGAAACATAAGCGGGTGACCCCTCGCTTCCGTCCTGACTTTGTAGGTCGCTGGGTCACTACTGCAACCCCTCCTCTGGCCGAAGCCTCGTTGGGGAGCAAGAGGATCCCCTCAGGAATCAACTCGTCGGCGAGTGTGTCACGTTCCACGTGGAACTGCAAGCATGCACATCAACGCTGCTGTGTGATGATGCAACTAATATGAGATTTGGCACAAATATTTAATGGGGAGGCGCATTATGTAAAATTGACATAACGTGGAGGTGAGGGGTGCCACCCTGCGATGCATTATGTAAAGCCAGGGATTATGTAACATGGCACGGTCTGTGCCCGCTGAGCCCCTGACAGATTATGTCAAGTTGGTCAATATAGTGCGTTATGTTAAGTAGCGCTTGACATGCGCTCGCGTGTATGCTTGCGGTGATTATGTCACATTGTAACCCGGACGCGTGCGCGCCACGGGATACCATGCTCGGAAGTGTGATGCGTCACCGGATCGGTGAAGCCATCACCGTACCACGTTACACGCTAGCGGTCAAGCGTACTGGCTGCAGGCCAGACGCCACGTGACCGCATGCACGTTATGTCAAATGCTGGTGCGCTGGGTACTGACCATGCGTCGCTAACATTATGTCAACATCGGTTTGACTCGCGCTCCCGTGTATGCTAGGCAGCTGCCCCGCTCCCGTGTAATTATGCAACTGAACTGGTTTGGATTATGTTGAGTCTGGCTACGTCGGCGC
>Ga0209271_10000090_pt1 | contig 34857 bp, 30 predicted proteins | sample tdAd002_FD_187123 | JGI IMG/M metagenome (GOLD analysis project Ga0209271, IMG submission 187123) | Marine sediment microbial communities from the Atlantic coast under amendment with organic carbon and nitrate - tdAd00.2 (SPAdes)... | ecosystem: Environmental > Aquatic > Marine > Coastal >... | reverse complement strand
CCAGGGCTGCCCGTTATTATTCTCTGTCCAGCGGATCTTGCATGGCACTTGTTCAAGGTTGGCAAACCATGAGGTTTTTCTGTTTGTTTTTTCTACGTTAAAACGAAGCCACTTACGGGCATCACGGCTGTCTATGGGCACCTGAATTTCAAGAACTGAATCATCTGCCAGGGTTATGATATTTTGTCCCGGAGTAACATACTGACCTTTTTCCAGCGAAACTGATTTAATACGCGCATTAAAAGGAGCCATGACCTCACAACGTTCAAGATTGGTTTCTGCCGTTTCAAGAACCTGCGAAATCTGGTTGGTCAGATCAGCTGCAGAAAGTATGGCTTTCTCCGCTGATTCAACACCAGCTTGAGTTCCAATGTTATTTTTTTCAAATAAGACTCTGAACCGCTCGTACTCCTTTTTTGCCAGTTCATGGTTTCGTTTAAGGATTTTTAGACGTTCCCTGCTTATTTTGCGAATCGTCATATAATCTTTTGGATCAATTTTAAAAAGTACTTCTCCTTTGGGGATAATCTCACCAACTTCCAGTCTGGGGTGTATCTTAACGATTTTTCCAGGAACTTCGGGGGCAATGGATATCACATTCAACGCTTTTACTTCACCATGGCCGGTTATAAATACCGGAATATCCTTTTGCTCAACCTGTAAAGCTTCAACACGCAAGGGACGTTCGCCGTTTTTTGCCTCGGCCGGGGGGGTTTTCAGCCTTGCCAGCATTGCCATTCCCATTACGCCGATAATTAAAACAACGATGGAAATGACAATACTAATAAGCACAACCATCGCCGGTTTTTTGGATTTTTCTATTTTATTTGCTTCCATTTGAGTTCACCTTTTATTATTTTACAAAACAGACTTGACTCGCTCTAAGACTTCACACCATTTCCTGGTGGTTTCCGGCCCGATTTTTTCAACCAGATCGACAAATGAGCGTAAAATGGTTTTCTCAACACCTTTAATGTCCTCCATTGCCTCGGGGGAAACTCGTACCATGACCTTCCGGCGGTCTTCAATGCTGTGTTCTCGGATCAAGATTCCCTTTTCCACCAGACGGTCCACCATGACCGATGCAGAGGGGGGCGATACACATAGCTGGCTTGAAAGTTCGGTCATGGTGATCTGTTCCAGACTTCGAACTATCATAATCGTATGAAACTGGGGTAAGGATAAATCGCCTAATGCCCCGCTTTTACCGCATTCAGCAAGGTTAGAGGCCTGAGCCCTGAAGATCCGGTCCCGAATCATTTTCCCTGTGGAAAAAATATACCGGGCCCGCGCCAATGTTTCATTTTCCTCCATAAATTAAATCTTCCTGATTATTATTTTATCTAATTAATATATTACTTAATATTTAGCTAATAATATATTTCGAGAAACTAAATAACTATTTTAAATTGCTTTGTCAAGAAAATCTTTATCTAATAGACAAACCATCTCTCACTCCTTTACCTCTGATTTCTCACCACGCTTGGATGGGAGGAATGCTAAAAAGAAATAGAAAAAATCTCCAAAGATAAAGTCATGCTTAAAAAAGCTATCTGTTGTTGATGGAGTGCCTTTTTTTATTTGATAGAAATCCAGAATATTGGTTGATATTCTTTCGAGTAACGACTATCGAATAACAAACAATTTTCAATTGATTGATATCGTTCAACGTCCGTTAAACCTTAATCCAGTTTAGCTGGTTATTAAAGATGCCGGAAGAGGTTATTAATTGGGAAGACTGATCATTTTTTTATTCGTTTTCTTTAGTCTTTATGGCGGACTGCACCTGTATGGATTTCTGAAAGTAAGACAGGCACTGGAAATTGGTCCCGGGTTAACCGTTGTCCTGGTTATCTTTATGGCCACCATGGTCTTCGCTCCTGTTCTTGTTCGTATCTCGGAAAGACACGGGTTTGAATTAGTAGCCCGGTTTATGGCCTATATCGGTTATACGTGGATGGGTCTATTATTTATATTTGCCTCTGTCTCCTTTGCGCTGGATATCTATCGGTTGCTTTTACATATTGGCCGATTTATACTTCACACCGATTTATCCGGTATAACCCTTTCTTCTCAGCATTCCTTTATCATCGCCTTTTTATTTTCCGTCGCCATAACAGTGTACGGCACTTTTGAGGCCTTAGGGATTCGAACGGAACATATAACCATCAAAAGCGATAAAATCCCGGAAATTGTCGACCGTCTCAGAATCGTTCAGATATCTGATGTTCATCTGGGACTGATTGTGGGAAACAAAAGATTGGAAAGGATAATCAATCGGATAAAAGCAGCAAACCCTGATATTCTGGTATCTACGGGCGATCTCGTAGATGGACAGATGGACGACCCTTCAAGCTTTGCAAATATGCTCCGAAAAATTGCCGCCAAGCATGGGAAATTTGCAATCACGGGAAACCACGAATTCTATGCCGGCCAGGCCCGATCCTTGGATTTCATAGAAAAAGCGGGATTTGCAATTCTTCGTGGGGAGGGGGTAAACGTTTCCGGCTGGTTAAATATTGTCGGTGTGGATGATGCTGTAGGAAAGCACTATGGCGTGGTGAGGAATGGTTCTGAAAAGGAATTGCTCTCAAGGTTCTCCCGTGAAAAATTTACCCTGCTGCTGAAACACAGACCCCTGGTTGATGAAGATGCCATCGGTCTTTTTGATCTTCAACTCTCGGGGCATGCTCATAAAGGACAGATCTTTCCTTTCAGCATAATTACGAAGCTTAGTTATCCGAACCATGCGGGTTTGTTAAAACTTGAGAAGAACTCCCGGCTTTATGTGAGCAGAGGATCGGGCACTTGGGGACCACCCATCCGCTTTTTGTCTCCTCCTGAGGTGACACTGATTGAACTTGTTCATGAAGAGACGACGCGGTGAAATTTAACAATGACTCGGCAAGTAAGTTCCTAAATTGCCTTAGGCTTAATATTTAAGATTCATGCTTCCTTATATCAGCAATGCGATACGCAATTATTGCCAATCCAGCTTCCGGTAAGATAAATATCAATCAGAAACTCTCCACCCTGGCGAAAGCCGCGGAGATTTTGGAAGCGGAAATAAATGGACTGGATACCGTCACTGCGGATGAACTTGGTCAATGTGCGCGGGAGCTTGCAGCCCGTAGCGACGTACTCGTCGTCGCCGGAGGAGACGGAACCTTTTCTGACATAATTAATTCCATCGATACGACCCGGATACCTGTGGCTTACCTCCCTTTAGGCACCGGTAACGCCATGCGAAACGCTCTTCAATATAAAGGAGATCTGGCTGATATCGCCATGCGCATTAGAGGCGGCAAGATACATGAATACGACCTCATCAACTGCGATGACAAAGTCAAGGCATTCATGGTATCGGTAGGGATTGAAGGGGCGGTTATCCGGCTACGGGATCAATACGTAGCCCGAGGTGGCAGTGGATTAAAAACATATTTAAAAGCCGTTATTAACTCGTATTTCAAAGAATATAACCGGGCCTCCGCCGGGATTGCCATAGACGGCGAATTGCTGGAAGTGAAAAATCTGCTTAGCCTAATGGTAGTCAAGCAACCATACTATGGCTTCGGCATGAATGTTGTACCAAAAGCACGGTTCGACGACCGGCAACTACATATTGTCTGCATTGATACAGGGCTATTTAAATCCGTCATAGGCGGACTAAGTGCATTCACTATCGGCAACCGGATCGGACAATACCACACCGGCCTGCAAGTAACTGTAAATTTAGATCGGCCCTTAACACTGCAATACAATGGTAATGAAGGTTGGGATGCAGAAACGTTTATCTTCACAACCCTTTCCAAAGCGTTGAAGATCAAATGTTAAGGACAGAATAATTGTTTGATTCAATTATTTTGCTGTCAATTATTTTGCAAAAATTTATTGAGTCTTGAAAAACCTGGTCCTTTGGGCCAGGATTCTTTACTATTTGGGCATTGTTTGTGAGAAATTCAATGGGATTTAAAGGAGATAAGATATGTCACAAAATATCCTTATTATAGGGGCTGTGGCCCTGGGGCCCAAGGCGGCCTGTCGTTTCAAAAGAATGGAGCCGGATTCCAGGGTAACCATGGTGGATCAAAGCAATTTGATCTCTTACGGGGGGTGCGGGATTCCTTATTTTATATCCGGCGATGTCAGCGAGGCCAAACAACTCCAAGAAACAAGTTTCCACATGCTGCGTGATGAAAAGTTTTTCCGCCAGGCAAAAGACATTGATGTCATTATAAATACCAGGGCTGTTTCCATAGACCGCGGCAATAAAACCGTACGAATTTTGAATGTATTAAGCGGCAAACAACAAAATCTTACTTATGACAAACTTGTGCTGGCCACGGGAAGCAAGCCTAGAGATCTGTCCATCCCCGGGTCACATCTCGAGGGCGTATTTACAGTGTCTGATCTGAACAAAGCCATTGCCATCAAAAAGGAGATTTCCGAAGGAAAGGTCGGCAAAGCCGTAATCATTGGTGCTGGTGCAATCGGACTCGAGATGGCCGAAGCTCTGACGGATCTTTGGGGCATTGAAACCGCTGTTGTAGAAATTACAGACCAGTTTCTGCCGAGGTTTATCAGCGCCAATATGTCAAAGATGGTACAACATCATCTGGAAGAAAACGAAGTTGTTTTTTACTTAAATGAAGAGGTTAAGCGCTTCGAAGGTGAAAATCGCATAGAAAAAGTAGTTACCACTAAAAGGGTGCTGGAGGCAGACCTGGTTATTATTGCAGCAGGTGTGACCCCGAAGTCGGATCTTGCCAGCGACGCCGGTCTTAAGATCTCTCCCGCCGGAGCCATCGTTGTCGATAAAAGAATGCAAACCTCAGACCCGGATATCTATGCCGGAGGGGATTGTGTTGAGGTAATCAATTTGATCACGGACAAACCAGGATATTATCCCTTGGGCTCTCTGGCCAACAGGCAGGGACGCGTGATCGGAACAAACCTGGCAGGCGGGGATGCTGAGTTTGAAGGGGCTGTCGGAAGTTTTGTCGTCAAGCTTTTTGAAATCTCTGTAGCCAGTGCCGGGCTGAATCTCGAAACAGCCAAAAAAGAGGGTTTTGACCCCTTGAGCGCCTTTGTGGTTCAGTTTGATCGTGCACACTTTTATCCTGAAAAGGATCTAATGTACCTGGAACTGGTAGTGGAAAAAAGCACCGGGCAGGTCCTTGGAATTCAGGGATTAGGCAATACCGGCGACGGTGTGATTGCACGCGTAAATGCCGTAGCCCCGATCCTTAAGCACAAACCGTCAACAGATGATATCAGCAACCTGGAGCTTACCTATTCCCCGCCATTTTCAGCGGCCATGGATATTTTAAATGCCCTTGGCAACACTGCCGAAAACATACTTGCCGGGAAAAACAGGGTGATCGACCCGGACCAATTATTTGATTTGTGGCAGCAGAGAAAAGACGGCCGGGTTTGTTTTTTGGACTGCAGGGGATGGGGTAATGCCGAACCATTTGTAAAAAAGTATCCGGATCATTGGAAAAGCATCCCCCAGGACGAACTGAGGGACAGGCTGGCAGAGGTGCCGCAAGATAAGCAAATCGTTCTGATCTGCAATACCGGTGTCCGCTCGTTCGAAGCTCAGGGGATGCTGGATCAGGCAGAAGTGCGGCAGACATACAATCTACAGGGAGGCGTGGCCGCTTTAAAGAAATTGGGGGTTGATCTTTGATAATTTCACAAAAAGCAACAAAGACTTTTTGCGAACGTTTTAAGTTTTATAGCAATTCTCAAAAATATGTTCCGTTTGACAAAAGAAAGATTGCAATTGTGCTCCGAGCTGAAGGCCAAATGAAGCTGCGGCAGTATTATAAATTCGTGCTTTATGCTGCACCTACAAATTGTCTAAGTCAATAGCAGGTTTTATTTATTTATCAATCATTTTTGTTCTTTACTTTTGTGCTATGCAAGGAAGAAATCTTATGTTTCAAAAGATGAAATGTTGCGTATCGTAATAGAGGCTCTTCAGTTGACTATAAAGTTTTGATTTTTGTTCATAAGCTTGACGGCTTCGTAAAAAGTCCAACTTCTGCGTTGCGCTGTATCCCCTTCCCTTAACTCGGCGAAATTTTCATCTCATCCTTTTCGCAAGGAAGATTTTGCCCATATAACAAAACGTTTTCGCTTTATTAAGATTCTTTATATCATCCGTCAACTTATTTAAAATACAAGATTTTCTCGGCCTTTATCGAAAAACATCTCGGTGAAACGCTTATGGCATGCAATCTGCGTATACTTGTATTGGCCCGCCGCGGACCATAATGTTAGTAATTTATTTATAAAATTAACAACGTCTTTATCTAAGATCTAATCCTTTATATGGGTAATGGCTTAGCGAATTAAAATCTTAGTGTTTTTTGGCTTTTATAAAACTTAGATAAATTCTTCATAAAAAATTAATGGAGTTCGACTCATGATTCAAAAAATGATTCTAACGGCAGGGATAATCCTGTTTTTGGGTGTGGCGGTAACGATCGTTGGTGAAACATCTATAATATTGAACCTCAAAAGTGGTATTCTAGTACTGGGAGGGACATTGGTAATCGGTTTTCTATCCTTCCCCATGAAAAGCTTCAGGGATGTGTTCAAGTCCCTGCATATCATCTTTCGGCATCAGGAAACAGACTACCAGGGTCTGGTAAAGAATATCGAAAGACTGTCCCGCATAAACAGGTTTTACGGTAATTTGGCATTGGAAAAGGAAGCTGATAATATAGAAAATCTTTTTCTGCGTAAAGGTATTGAGTTGGTCGTGGATGGATATGATCCATATGAAATTCATAAAATCATGGAGAAAGAATATGAACTCTATTTTTCTCGCAAGGAATCTCTGATCAATATTCTGGACACCCTCCAAAAACTTGCTCCCGCCGTTGGCTTTGTCGGCACGATCATGGGTCTTATCGACGTTTTGAACAATATTGGAACTCCTTTGGAAATGGGCAGAGGCATGGCCATCGCCCTGCTTACTACCCTCTATGGTTTGTTATTCGCCAACTTTCTTTTTCTACCTTTGTCTAAGAAATTCTCTGAACACATCAGGGCCGAATCAATGCTGCTTTACGTTATTTTGGAAGGCGTATTAGATATTTCCAAAGATAAAAATTCCAAGGCCGTTGCATACCGCTTACAATCTTATATAAGGAATCACCATGGCACGAATGAGGATGTGGTGGAATATCCGGCTCGAACAGAATGGCTGGATTCTTTTAATCCACTCCAAAAATTGTTGACGAGAAAACAAAATGTTTAAGCTCGACCGGCAAGAACTCAAGAGTCGACTTGAATTATCCGAGCGAAAGAGAATCCAGCTACAAAAAAAAATGCTGGTTCAGAAAACCATGGAGGAGGAAATACCGCTTTGGACTATGGTAGACCTCATGACGCTTCTCCTGATCTTTTTCATCTTCCTGTATTCGCCATATGTCAAAGGAGCATTATCTGTTTCGAATGATTCTCCAGAAGACAGATCCACTGTTCAGATCAAAACTCCGCACACCTTTCAGAAAACAACAAACATGCAAACCTTTGTCGAACCTAACTCTACCCGAACGCCTGCTTTGCCTGTCCATAGCCAAAACAAAAAGTTAGATGAAACGATAAAGCAACTCCGTCTAGAAATTCTTAACACGGTGGATAAAGTCGATAAAGACGTATTTTCCGTTCGAAGTAATCAGCATCGTCTTGTCTTTGTTCTGAGCGAACGTATTGCTTTTAATGTAGGCGAAGCAAAGTTGTTGGAATCCTATCACAGTATTTTCACTCAGATCGCTAACTTCATCTCTTCAAAACATGGATACCAGGTTGTAGTCTCAGGCCACACAGATAATACCCCCATTAGTACAGAAAAATACCCCTCTAACCTGGAACTGTCCTCAGCCCGTGCCATCAACGTCGCCAAATTCCTAATCGACAACGGCGTTTCTCCCCATCGAGTGTCAATCCAAGGGTTCTCAGAGTATCGCCCGCTGTTTGAAAACACCTCACTTAAAAACCGACAGGCGAACCGTCGGGTGGAAATTGCATTGATTAAAGAACAGGACGGAAGATAAAGATCCGGACCCGGCCTGTGGTCCGGAGGGAAGACCCGCTTTGGATTATCCCTTGAAAGGGTTAATATTACAGCATATTAAGTTAAAAAAGTTGGGGTTATTGGAATATTTTCCTGAAACACAACATTATGCAATGAGACCTTTGCAAAATGTCCGAAACTATACTACTAACCTGCTAGATAAAAATTTTCCTTGAAATCCGTCTTTTTGAGTAATGCCTTTATGGAGAGTCAAATGTCTACCGTCATTTACCCCATATTTATATGTCTCACAATAAATAGATGCAGCTTTAGATCTGTATTTGTATAAACGAGGGAATCTTATACTCTTAAAATTGGACAACATTTTATCTTCCGCGCAAATTAACGCACTTGTGGTTTCTTGTCTGGAATCATTATTATTTATATCAAGAACATGTTGCTTTTCTTCCATTTGTTCTAGCTTTTCTCGAAAACCTTCTAGCACTCCCAGCCAATAGGATCTTTTTTCCCTATTTGAAATACCTGTCTTTAATTGATGATCTGACCATAAAAAGTTAAGCTGATTTAATAAAAAGAAATAAACGTATTCTGCCATAAGAACATTCTCTATAGTTCCCAAAATTTCAATTGTTCGATAAGTTTCATTTGATTGCGCTTCATAAAGATAAGAATATACTATTTCAACAAAAAAATAATTCATAAGAATTGAACATATATTGCGTTGATAGTTTTCAGTGCGTTTCTTTTTATGATTTATAATTTTATAGACATACTTTGACTCCTTATTTAGTTCGACTCTTTCAATATTATATTTTTTTATAAAATCATTAACTTTCTGCATCGCCAGTGATGCTTCATGTTCGTTTTTAGATTGAGCCAAAGATAAAAGCTTTTTTACCTTTTTCAATATTTTTCTATTTTCAGAATTGATTTCTTCTTCTTTTAAATCCTCTATTATTCGTGGCAGATCTCCGTGTGCCCCGCAAAATTCATCAGGAACACCTATCAATTGACAGGCTCTTTGGAATAATTCACCATGATCATTTTTACCATCAAACAGTTCTGTCACTATTTGATGTGCCATTTCATGTTTAAGAATATTTATAACAACATCCCATGAATGCTCATTTATGAGGTTTAATGAAAGTTTTATTGTTCCTGACCCTAAATTATGGTGCCAATAACCCCAGAATGACTTCGCCTCAACAATTTCAATAACAGGTGTAGAAATATCAATTCTGCATTTCCAGCAAATATTTTCGTGCTCTTTATAACATTGTAAAGTCCATGCACGTCGGAGCCCTACATCATCCTCTGTTATTTTCATATAAAATTTCCTTTTAGAATCACCCTACCCTATCAACTTTCCTGCTTGCTGAAACTATAATTGTATGGTTTCGATGAACTTACTTTTGCCACTTATTTGTGTCAAGAAATTAAATATGTTATAGGCTTCTTAAATTTACGCTGGATGTTAATTTGGGCCAAAATAAAACAGATCGGAAAGGAGCTCCTCTTGAAACAGTCTACGTTGAAAATGTTTATTGTAGGAATATAAATCTTGAATGATTTTGAAACAAATCAGTTTGGCAGAGACAATAATATTGGCAGCGAGACTTTTCGTACTCAACTGGCTCCTCTCCTGCTAATAGCGTCCATCTTTTTGTTAAACTTTACCTCCCGGATCATTACAGCTCCATTGCTGCCCACAATTGAAAAAGATTTGGGATTTAGTCATGGTGATGCTGGTTCCCTTTTTCTGTTCCTTTCCTTTGGGTATTTTATATCACTTATAGGGTCCGGGCACATATCTTCTCGTATTACCCATAGAAAAACGATCATAGTTTCGGCTATAGCTATAGGTGCTGCTATTTCATTAATTTCTGTTAGTAAAAGCCTCTTTGCTATGCGATCTTGTATATTTTTGCTGGGAATTTCAGCGGGTACATACCTCCCATCGGGCATTACTACGGTTACATCTCTGGTTAATCCAAGGCACTGGGGAAAAGCAGTTGCTATTCATGAACTTGCCCCAAACTTGAGCTTTGTATTGACACCGTTATTGGCTGAGATGCTTCTTCATTGGTTTGCCTGGCAAAATATTTTATTTTTTATTGGAATAGGTTCGGTTGTTGTGGGATTTGCATTTGCCCACTTTGGTAAGGGAGGAAATTTCTTAGGAGAAACTCCTAATTATTCATCTATCAAGCCAATTCTCAAGATCCGCGCTTTCTGGATTTTGATCTTTCTATTCAGTTTGGCCATTGCCGGTACACTTGGAATTTATAATATGCTTCCTTTATACTTGGTAACTGAACATGGAATAAGTCGAGAGTGGGCAAACAGCTTGGTAAGCATTTCCCGCATTTCGACTTTAGGGATAGTGTTTATAGCAGGATGGGCAACAGATAGATTGGGTCCGAAAACGATTATGGTTGTTGTATTTCTTATTACCGGGATTCTTACCCTACTACTTGGTGTAGTTTCGGTAGACTGGATTGCAACTGTAGTATTCCTTCAACCCATGTTGGCGATATGCTTCTATCCAGCTGGTTTCGCGGCCTTATCATCAATAAGTACACCTGAAAATAGAAATGTGGTAATCTCTTTAACGATACCAATAGCTTTTGTTGTAGGTGGAGGTGCTGTCCCGGCTTTGATTGGGGTTATGGCTGATAAAGGTTACTTTTCTTTGAGCATCAGTCTCTCCGGGGCACTGATCATGACTGGCTTTTTTTTAACATTCTTTCTTAAATTATCAAAAAAATGAATTTTGATGAACTCGTAAAAAGTCTTTTGCAAGCGACATTGAGAATTTTTGGAAAATGGACTTTTTACGAAACCCTTAATTTTTGATTTAAAAAATTTTTTTTTGATTTTCTTAAAAAAAGTGTTGCAATATATATAATTATGTGTTTATTTATTTAAACAGCATTTATCAGCCTATATTAATCAGGTGAAAAACATGATAGCTACAAAATTTGAATTATTTCTGCAAAGAGTTTTTGAAGCCACTGATATAACTTCGCAAACTGAATTAGCTTCCGCCCTGAATATTAACCGATCGGCAATTACGCAAGCCAGGAAAAAGAATTCTATTCCCGACAAATGGATACTGCAACTGTATCGAACCTTTGGTTTAAACCCTGACTGGCTTGAAACAGGCTCTGGTCCAACATTTTTTAAACAATCTACCTCAAGTGGTTCCATGTTTAAAAATATACCAAAGGTTAAAGCCAGGCTGAGTGCGGGTGGAGGATCTTTTGAAGTCGGATCCACAATAGAAGGTTATTATTCTTTCCGAAAGGACTGGTTGACAACAAAGGGAAACATAAACAAAATGGTTTTAATGGACGTCTTTGGCAATAGTATGGAACCTGAAATAAAGGATGGAGATACCATACTTATAGATGAGTCTCAAAAAGACATCTTAGCAGGTGCTGTATACGCTGTTGGTATTGATGATACGATAATGGTCAAAAGACTGGAAAAACATCCCAATAAGCTTGTTTTGCTTAGTGATAACAAGCATTATTCTACGATTTACCTTCAAAGCAGTGAAATAAATAGTGTTCGTATTATTGGGAAGGTAATCTGGATTTGCAGAGAATTCAGATAATTTTTTTTGCCGTTATTGTTCATATATATAAACTTTTTAATGTTTGAATAAACATTAGACGTTAAAAAATGCAACGGTGATATTCATTATTTACTAATTTTTAAGAGGGTAGAAAAATGACAAGACATGATTTGTATCTAAATTATCAGGATTGTTATGAGTACCATGGAAATACGACTATCGAACTTATTAGGACACAGGACGGAGTTATAATAAAACGAGATTGGCTATTATTCGATTCAGTTGAGGAAGCTCAAGAATTTTTTAATGATAGCTGCAGTGATTACAGAGGTTATTATGTTCAATAAAATCATTGATGGGATATTAGATTGTATTTTTATGGTTATGATTTTAATAATGTCAATCTTGGGAACTTTGTTTGTCGGAATGTAAAATTTAACTTTTAAGTCAAAAACAGATTTGATCCGCACCTTAATTGGTGTCCCCGCAGTACTTTTATAATCCGCATAAACATCATAGTCCGTCTTAAACAAGAAAAATCTCCAGAAAACCGCTTTTCGGACGGCGAAGTGTCGACTCCGGCAGATATTTTATCCAATTGCAAAAAGATTTTATAACTTGACACCGGTATAAAATAAAAATACAAAGCAGCTAAATTTTTAACTTAACCCAGACAAATTATTCATGAATTATTTGAACTATTTATTGTAATCGGATTTAATAAAGTGGAGCAACTGAAGGGGGTTGTAGTAATTGTAGGAAACTACGGCAGTGGAAAGACCGAAGTTTCCATAAACCTTGCCGTGAACCGCAAACGTGCAGGTATAGATGTTCTGATCGCCGATCTTGATCTTGTCAATCCTTACTTTAGAACCCGGGAGGCAAGAAAGTCTCTTTCTAAACTAGGCATTGATGTAGTTGTTCCGCCAGAAAAATATCTACAGGCTGATCTGCCAATTTTGAGCCCCGTCATAGCAGGTTTGATCCGTCAACCGAGCAAACTTACATTGATAGATGCAGGAGGCAATGGCGTGGGTGCCACCGTACTTGCAACCCTTGCGGATTCACTGCAGAACAAGGACGTTCATATGTTCCAGGTTGTTAATCCTTATCGCCCTTTTACTGATACTGTATCAGGGTGTTTAAAAATGCGAGACGAAATCGAAAAGGCATCGAAGATAACCATCAATGGTATTATCGGTAACGCAAACCTGATAGATGAAACTAAAGCCGAAGATATATATAAAGGATATGATTTTGTTAAAGCTATGTCTAAAGAGAGCCGGTTACCGCTGGAGTTTATCACTGCGACAGCAGAGCTGTTGCCTGAAATAAATGTTAAACGTTTCTCTTGCCCGGTTTTACTCATAGAAAGGCAGCTTGTTCCGCCGTGGAAAAAGGCTGCTGATTTGAATTAATAAGCTGAAAAAAATATCTGCTGTAAAGCTGAGACCTTTGCAAAACGTTCAATTTTGTTCAAGGCCAAGAGAGGCGAAAACTTTAACCACCCCGGTACGATCTGCCGGACCTACGGGGCAGGCAGGAATACATTGAGTATTTTGAGGATTAAAATTTGAGTTTGACGCCGGAATTGGGCAAAAGGGGGTGTTTTGCAAAGGTCTCCTGCTGATCAGCTTATAATCAGAGAGGAGTTAGAGAGCATGGCATATAAACATATTATAGACAATAACATATGCAAAGGATGCGGATTATGTATAACCGTATGCCCAAAAAATGTTCTGGAAATGTCCGAGGAAGTCAACTCAATGGGGTATTTCCCGGCATATCAAGCACGTTCTGAAAAATGCGTCTTCTGTACAACATGCTGTATAATGTGCCCTGATGTGGCTATAATCATAACCAAAATCGCTGAAGAAACGTAAGAGGCTGAATAATAAACGGAGGAAGAACATGGGCAAAATATTAATGAAAGGGAACGAAGCGATTGGGGAGGCTGCGATAAAGGCTGGATGCCTTAACTATTTTGCCTATCCTATTACCCCTCAATCCGAGGTTGCCGAATACCTATCCCGCCGTATGCCCGAAGTAGGCGGTGTATTCTTGCAGGGTGAAAGTGAAGTAGCAGTAGGATACATGCTTTTTGGGGCAGCCGGCTGTGGTGCCCGTGTTTTTACCACGTCATCGAGTCCTGGTATAAGCCTGATGAGTGAAGCCATAAGCTATATATCATCTGCCCAAATCCCGACGGTCTTCGTTAATATTGTACGAGGAGGCCCCGGGCTGGGTGGAATTCTTCCCTCCCAGGCAGATTATTTCCAGGCTACAAAGGGGGGCGGGCATGGTGATTACAGATTGCTTGTAATGGCCCCGGATGGTGTTCAAGAAGCCGTTGAGATGGTGATGATGGCATTTCCTCTGGCAGAGAAATATCGAAACCCGGTGATGATTCTGGGAGACGGTCTAATCGGTCAGATGATGGAACCGGTTGAATTTCCGGAACACCTCAAATCTGAACCAAGCAATAAGGACGAATGGGCCACAAGCGGCATGGACACACGTAATAGTAAAGAACGAAATCTGGTAAAATCGCTATTTTTAGATTCGGAACTGCTGGAAGCGCATAATTTAGCCTTAAAGGCAAAGTATGATCTCATGAAGCAAGAAGAGATTCGATACGAACCTTATCACATAGATGCTGATTACCAGGTACTTATCGTCAGCTATGGCATTATAAGCAGAGTGTGTCGAACCGCCATTGATATCTTAAAAACCGAGGGTTTTCAGGCGGCTATGATAAGACCCCAGACGCTCTTTCCTTTTCCTGAAAGGGCGATAGAGGAAGCGGCCTCAAAGGATAGCTGCAAGGTCGTTGTGAGTATCGAGTTGAGCATGGGGCAGATGGTTGAAGATGTGGAGCGAAGCGTTCGAGGGAAGCGCCCTGTTCACTGGTATGGGAAAGCCGGTGGGGATGTACCAACACCGGAAGAAATAATCGATGCAATTAAATCCTTTATCACTTTAAACCTGATGAATTCGTAAAAAGGTCTTTCCACGACTTTTTACGAGTTCATCAAACCTATTGCAAACCACCTATTTTATAAGGAGCAAATATAATGGCAAAAACATTCAAAAAACCCGAAGCCCTTTCTGACCAGCCGACCCACTATTGCCCGGGGTGTACCCACGGTGTTATTCACCGCCTTGTTGCTGAAGTCATTGACGAGTTGGGTGTCAGGGGTCGGACGGTTGGTGTTGCACCTGTGGGGTGTGCGGTTTTAGCCTATAATTATTTTACGTTTGACTTTCAGGAAGCAGCCCACGGCCGGGCGCCGGCAGGGGCTACAGGAATAAAAAGGGTTCGGCCTGATTTGGTTGTTTTTACCTATCAGGGTGATGGCGATTTGGCAAGCATCGGAATGGGAGAAATTATTCATGCTGCCAATCGGGGAGAAAAATTTACCACTATCTTTGTTAACAACACGGTCTATGGTATGACCGGCGGTCAGATGGCCCCAACAACGTTGCAGGGCCAGCGAACCACCACCTCTCCTGCAGGACGTGATGTTGAAGACGTCGGCATGCCGATTAAAATTGCGGAACTGATTTCCGCTTTAGGAACACCTGCATATATCGTAAGACAGGCAGTGATAAAGCCAAAATATATTGTCAGGGCCAAGAAAGCCATCAAAAAAGCCTTTCAGTATCAGCTTGACGGCAAATGTTTCAGCCTGGTGGAACTGGTAAGCACTTGCCCTACCAACTGGGGGCTTACTCCGGTTGAGTCCATAAAGTGGGCCGAGGAAAATATGCTTCCCTATTATAAGCTAGGTGAATACAAAACGCCCGAGCAGGATGAGGAGGACTGAATGCAAAGCGAAGTGATGTTTGCCGGTTTTGGCGGCCAGGGGATTTTATTAATTGGGGATATCCTTGCACACGCTGCAATGGAAGAAGGTTCCGAGGTGGCGTGGATCCCTTCTTACGGCCCGGAGATGCGTGGCGGGACCGCTTACTGCCTGGTTGTTATCAGTGATAGGCCGATCGGTTCTCCGATTATCAGAAATCCTATGCATTTGGTTGCCATGAATCGTCCCTCGTTGGAAAAATTTGCACCCATGGTAAAGCCAAACGGTGTCGTGGTAATCAACAGTTCATTAATTTCCATCAGCGCAGGTCGCGATAATGTTGATGAGCTTTTTGTGCCGGCCAATAATATTGCCGGAGATCTGGGAAGCACAAAAGCAGCCAATATTGTGGCGCTTGGCGCTTTTGCTGCCCGCAGTAAAATTGTTGATTTTGATTTACTACGCCAATGTGTTAAAAAAGCGTTCTCTTCAAAAGAAAAACTTGTTCCGCTCAATTTGGCGGCTCTTGAAGAGGGTAAAAAGGTGGCTCAAGCAAATTAGCTTGATAATATAACAATTCGTAACACTTTAACTTTTTGAAAATATTACCGCTTCAGGTATAATTTAATCATACCTGAAGCTCGATTGAAATCGATTTGTTTCAAGGAAACTATTACGAAAAATGAGGTTATCTGTTCCCGATTATATTTTATCTATTAAACCGTATACTCCCGGGAAACCCATCGAAGAGCTTGAAAGGGAATACGGCATTGATGATTCCATAAAACTTGCTTCCAATGAAAACCCTCTTGGGCCTTCCCCGATGGCTGTAAAGGCCATCAAAAGCGCCATAGAGAAACTAAACCGGTATCCTGATGGAAGCGGTTACGAACTTGTACAAAAAATTTCTAAACATCTCGGTTTATCACCACAGAACATTGTCTTAGGAAACGGTTCCGATGAGATTATAGGTATGCTTACCTGTGCATTGCTCCGGCCTGGTGAAGAAGTTATTTTGCCTCGCCCTTCTTTTTTGATGTATGAAATTATGGTGCGTAGTGCCGGCTCAATACCGGTGCCGGTTCCCTTAAAATCTCTTTCAATTGATCTTGAAGGCATGAAAGAACGGATTACATCAAAAACACGCATGGTTTTTTTGTGCAATCCCAACAATCCCACCGGAACGGCTGTTTTAAAAAAAGATTTTGAGAATTTTCTGCAAAAAATTCCTCCCGAAGTCGTTGTGGTTGTAGATGAGGCGTATATCGAATTTGTACGGGATAAAAACTGCGCCATGAGTATTGAATATCTTGACAACACCAGGCCATTGGTTACGTTGCGTACCTTTTCAAAAGCATATGGCCTGGCAGGACTTCGCATCGGTTATGGCGTTATGCCTGAGGAAGTAGCCGGACTGATTCATAGAGTCAGACAACCGTTTAATGCCAATTCTCTGGCTCAGGCCGGTGCCGGTGCAGCGCTCGAAGACAAAGGTTTCCTTTCAAAGGTTATAACGCTTGTACATCAAGGTCTCGATTTTTTATACGATTCTCTGGACAGGCTGGGAGTAAAATATTTTCCAACACAGGCAAATTTTTTTCTGATCGATGTTAGAAAAGACGCTGATGAAATTTTTGAAAGTATGCTCAAACAAGGTGTCATTGTCCGGTCCATGAAATCATATGGTTACCCTCGCTATATCAGAATTAATGTCGGGCTTCATGAAGAGAATGTTAGGTTTATCAGGGCTCTTGAGAAAATCCTAAATTGAATTAAATATTTTTTTGAAACGTCTAATTGTCACAATAGATGGCCCTTCAGGGGCGGGCAAAACAACGATAAGCCGTATGCTAGCCGATCGTCTGGGATACAAATACATTGATACAGGCGCTCTTTACAGGGGTGTCGCCCTGGAAGCGATATCAGCGGGTTTAAGTCCCGAAGACGATAAAGGTCTTAATAAGCTGTGCAGCACCCTGAAAATGAAATTTATTCATGATGAAAAAGGATTGCGTCTTATATCAAATGATTCGGACATCACGGATCAAATCCGAACGCCTGAAATATCGATGTTTGCCTCGGCAGCTTCTGCAAGACCGGTTGTCAGAAGTTTCCTTTTAGATTTGCAAAGATATCTGGGCAGGGAGAAAGGCACTGTGTTTGAGGGGCGTGATATGGGTACCGTGGTGTTTCCTGATGCTGATGTGAAGTTTTATCTGGATGCATCCCACAAAGTCAGGTCGCTCAGGCGATACAAAGAATCAAAATCGGAAACCTCTCAGACATTAGAGGAAGTAGAAAAAGATATTAAACGCCGGGATAAAAATGACAGCACCAGGGATTTAGCACCCTTAAAGATTGCAGAAGATGCTATAATAATAGACTCTACCCATCTTTCTGTCAAAGATGTAGTCGACCGGATGATGAACGTTATTGGGAATATACTTTGACCTAAGATCTGCCTCAGCTTTTTTTAAAGGGGATAAATTTGAGGGTTTCGTAAAAAACTTTTTACGAGTTCATCAAAATTGGAATAAAATAGTTATTGTTTTTTAATAATTACTCTGATAGCAATAGCGTTTATGCTATCTTCTGTAGATTATAGCTAAATAAATCGGCCTAGGGGGTATTTTATTTAATGGAAAATTTTGGAAAAAACGATTCAACCAAAGATTTAAATTTAAACGATTTGTCTGATGACCGTGCTGATGAGCAATCAGATGCAGAAGGTTTGGAGGAAAAAGAAATGTTAAAAACCGATACATCTGTTGAAGATGCATTGTCTGATGATGTTCGGGAACAGAATGAAAGCTCGGAAGAAGTTCTGGAACCGAGCGGCAGTTCAGAACCTGTTCAAGAACCGAGCGGCAGTTCAGAACCTGTTCAAGAACCGAGCGGCAGTTCAGAACCTGTTCAAGAACCGAGTGGCAGTTCAGAACCTGCTCAAGAACCTAGTGATAGTTCAGATCCTGCTCAAGAACCGAGTGATAGTCTAGAACCTGTTCAAGAACCGAGTGATAGTTCAGATCCTGCTCAAGAACCGAGTGATAGTTCAGAACCTGTTCAAGAACCGAGTGTCAGCTTGGAAAAAGTTCAAAAACCCGGTGACAACATGGAAAACTTGATGGATATGTATGAGGAGAGTTTCAAACGATTCGCCGAAGGAGAGGTTGTCACCGGCCGGATAATTTCAGTGGACAAGGATTATGTGCTGGTTGACATCGGGTACAAATCAGAGGGACAGATACGAATTCAAGAATTCACGGATGAAGAAGGAAATTTAAACGCCAATATTGATGATCCGGTTGATGTGATGGTAGAATGGTGGGATGACGAAGAAGAACGTGTCGTTCTTTCCAAAGAAAAGGCAGCCAAGGTCAAGGTATGGGAAGAGATTAAAAAATCCCACGACGAAGAAAAAACCGTGGAAGGCGTTATTATCAATCGTGTCAAAGGCGGCTTCTCCGTGGATATCGGTGTTCAGGCCTTTTTGCCCGGTTCACAGGCAGATCTGCGTCCCATCCGCAATCTCGATGAGATGGTTGGGAGGACATTTACTTTCAAGATATTAAAATATAATAGAAAACGGAGTAATATCGTTTTATCAAGACGAGCTATTCTTGAAAAAGAGCGCAATGCCGAGCGAACTGCAACGTTATCTTCCATCCACGATGGCAAAGTTGTTGATGGCGTCATAAAGAATATAACGGAATATGGTGTATTTGTTGATCTTGGCGGTGTGGATGGTCTGCTCCATATTACGGATATTTCATGGGGACGTGTTAAACACCCCTCGGAACTCTTCTCAGTGGGTGACGAAATAACCGTAAAAGTCCTTAGTCTTGATCTTGAAAGGGAAAGAGTTTCATTGGGCATGAAACAACTTTCTGAGGACCCCTGGTTAACAGCTTCAGAAAAATACCCTTTGGGCTCCCGTATTATTGGAAGAATTGTCAGTCTGACAGATTATGGTGCATTTGTGGAATTGGAAGAAGGTATCGAGGGGCTAATCCACGTTTCTGAAATGTCGTGGACCCGAAAGATTCGTCATCCTTCCAAGGTCGTTTCCGTGGGCGAGGAAGTTGAGGCTGTCGTACTCGACATCAAGCCTGAAAACAGACGGATTTCCCTCGGCATAAAGCAGATTGTTCCGAACCCGTGGGATATCATCAGTGAAAAGTATCCGGTTGGCACAACTATTGAGGGTAAAATCAAGAACATCACCGATTTTGGCCTTTTTATCGGCATCGGCGAAGGAATCGATGGCCTTGTTCATATTTCCGATTTCTCCTGGACAAAACGGATAAAACATCCATCGGAGTTATATAAAAAAGGTGACGTTATTCAGGCCATTGTTCTTGATATTGAGCAAGATCAAGAAAGGTTTTCACTGGGGATAAAGCAGCTACAGACAGACCCATGGAAAACTGTTAGTGAACGGTATGAAGTTGGGACTGAGATAACAGGTACGGTGACCAACCTTACCGATTTCGGAGTTTTTGTTGAACTCGAAGAAGGTATAGAAGGGCTTGTGCATGTATCTGAAATCAGCAAAGAAAAAGTAAAAACTCCTGTCGGCAAATTTAATATCAGCGAGATCATCACCGCCAAAGTCATGAATATCAATAGCGAAGAAAGGAGGATCGGCCTTTCCATCAAGCAACTTGAAATTGGGGATGAGCAAAGCTTGCTGAGTGAGTATGTCGACAACATTAGACCCGCAACTTCAACTTTCGGAGAAATCTTACGTGAAAACCTTAAGGATAAGTTGGATAATGAGTAACACTTTAGCTTTTTAAAATATTGCCGCTTCATGTATAACTAATAGCAACGCTATGTTCTCTCGCAGACATCCATATCTCTTCTTTATCTTGACCTTTTCATCTGTTGTCGCGACAGTGATGATAGTAATGACACTTCTGTTTGTCACCGGCACAAGGGATTCTGAGTTTGAATTTGGAGAAAAAGTCGGTATCTTAGAGATAAACGGTATTATTGCAGATGCCAAAAACGCAATTCATAACCTTAAGCGTTTCCGGGAGGATTCTTCAGTCAAAGCAATCGTAATCCGGATCAATTCTCCGGGTGGCGCCGTGGGACCTTCACAGGAAATCTTCAGGGAGATCAGAAAGACTTCAAGTTCAAAGAAAGTGGTGGCTTCCATGGGTTCAATTGCGGCTTCCGGAGGCTATTATATTGCTGCCGGAGCAGACGGAATTATTGCCAATCCAGGGACTATAACCGGCAGCATCGGTGTTATCATGGGATTTACAAATTACCAGGAGCTGCTCCGTAAAATCGGCTTGGTTCCCGTTGTGGTAAAAAGCGGCAAATACAAGGATATCGGGTCGCCGGTTCGGAAGATGAAGCCCGAAGAAAAAAAGATCCTCCAGAACTTTTCAAGAAAAATTCACAGACAATTTATAAAAGATATTGTTGACGGCAGAAAGATGGATCAGGCTAAGGTGGAAGCGCTTGCTGACGGACGCATCTTCACGGGAGAAGAGTCAAAAGAACTGGGTCTGGTAGACCGCCTCGGGAACTTTGAAGATGCCATTGAATGGGCCGGCCGTATGGGCGGTATCAAAGGGAAGATATCAACGGTTTATGCCCGTGAGAAAAAATTTTCCCTCCTGAAATACATTGCGGATTCATCTGCTAAAGCGTTATTAAACCGAATCGCCGATTCGTCTTTGTCTGCAGATTATCTATATAGCCCGGAAAAAGACCTTTAGCCCTGTTTTCGATCTAATAATCAATTGTTAATTGTTAACCATTATTTATTGGACCATGAACCCCGAACCCCGAACCTCATTTGTTACTTAAAAACGGTTACGTCCCCCCGTCCTTTGCGGATAACCTCAGGGATGTCTTTAATCAGGGATATGACACTTGAAGGATATCCCGGAACAGGGCCCCCGTCAATTACCACATCTATTCTGGGGTGATAAAAATCATGAATAAAGGACGGGTCAAATAAATTGCTGCCATCCGGCGTTGTTGCACTTGTGGAGATAATCGGATTCCCCAGGGTCTCCACCAGCGCAAGACAGATCGAATTATCCGGTACACGTATTCCAGCGGTTTTCCGTTTGGTAAGCATGATTTTTGGGACAAGTTTGGAACCTTCCAGAACGAAAGTGTAAGGGCCCGGCAAAAGCCGTTTCATGGTTTTATAGGCATAGTTGGAAACCTTGGCATAATGGCTGATATTTTTTAGTCCCGAGCAGATAAAACTAAATGGCGTGATTTTATTCCGCTGTTTTAACTGATAAATTTTTTCAATCGCCTTTTTATTCATAATGTCGCAACCTATTCCATAATAGGTGTCGGTTGGATAGGCGATAATTCCACCTTTTTTAAGGACCTCGACAACTTTTATGATGAGCCGTTCCTGGGGGTTCTTTGGATTTATCTTTATAAACATGGTGTACTTATCTATTATGGGTATTGAGACAATGTCAAGGCTACTTGCAAAAATCCTGGCTAATAAAGATTGCAAAAGGCAAATCCATTTGTTATTTCGATTTTAAAAAAAAACTGAATCAACAAAATCCTTTCTGGAGGAACCCATGATAAAAATACCGCCTGAAGAGGCCTTTTCCTTTGACGATGTATTGTTGCTACCGGGCTATTCCGATGTTCTTCCGCGAGATGTAAATACCATTACCAGGTTGACAAAAAACATTGCGCTTAACATTCCCATTGTCAGCGCCGCCATGGATACCGTAACAGAGTCTAATGCCGCCATAAGTATGGCACGTGAAGGTGGAATCGGTTTTATACACCGCAATATGAGTATCAAAAGCCAGGTTGTTGAGGTTGACCAGGTTAAAAAATCTGAAAGTGGTATGATAGTTGATCCGGTAACGATTCATCCTGATCAGTTCGTTCATGAGGTGTTGAAACTGATGAAAAAGTATAGCATTTCAGGAGTTCCGGTTACAAAAGGAGATCTGCTTGTAGGCATTGTGACAAACAGGGATCTAAGATTTGAAACAGATATTGAAAAGAAAGTTTCTGAAGTCATGACCAAAGAAAAGCTTATTACGGTATCAGAAGGAATTACACTGGAAGACTCCAAGAAACTGCTGCATGAACACAGGATAGAAAAGCTCCTTGTTGTCGATAAAAAGGGACTGCTGGCCGGAATGATAACCATAAAAGATATTGAAAAGATAAAAAAATACCCGAACGCCTGTAAGGACAATATGGGCAGACTCAGAGTCGGAGCCGCCATAGGAGTTGGCTCTGATATGGAAGAACGTGCAGAAGCCCTTCTGAAGGCTGAAGTTGATGTTATTCTAATCGATACCTCTCACGGACATTCTAAAAACGTACTTGATGCTGTAAAAAGTTTAAAGAGTAATTTCGAAAAGATTGAACTGATCGCGGGAAATGTCGGCACATCCAAGGGAGCAGAGGATCTGGTGAAAGCAGGCGTTGACGGAGTTAAAATCGGTATTGGACCAGGCTCCATCTGTACAACCCGTATTGTGGCGGGTGTGGGTGTACCTCAGATCACCGCCATCATGAACTGCAGATCAGTATCCAATAAAACGGGCGTCCCCTTGATTGCTGACGGCGGGGTCAAATTTTCAGGTGATATTACAAAAGCTATAGCTGCAGGTGCCCATGTGATAATGATCGGCGGTCTTCTTGCCGGTACCGAGGAGAGTCCTGGTGAACTGGTCATTTACCAGGGTCGCAGCTACAAGACATACAGGGGAATGGGGTCAATAGAAGCCATGCAAAAAGGGAGCAAGGACAGGTACTACCAGGGTGAAGATACCTATGGCGACAAGCTTGTTCCGGAAGGTATTGTGGGCCGTGTTCCTTACAGAGGAAGCCTTTCCGACAATATTTTCCAACTTATTGGAGGGTTAAAAGCGGGCATGGGATATGTTGGATGCCGAACCCTGGATGAGCTCAGGGAAAAAGCCCGCTTTGTAAAGATCAGTGTGGCAGGCATGCGTGAAAGCCATGTTCATGACGTGATTATTACCAAAGAGGCGCCTAATTATCGCCTCGACTAGTTCCCAATATGCGAAATAAACAATGACAGACACCTCATCCCAATTTGTACACCTTCATGTTCATACCCAGTACAGCCTTCTGGACGGAGCCATCAGGATCGATCCTCTTTTAAAGCGTGTAGCCGATTTTGATATGGACTCGGTGGCCATCACCGATCATGGTACCATGTTCGGAGCCATGACGTTTTATGAAAAGGCCAACGAGGCAGGAATAAAACCGATTATTGGGTGCGAATGCTATCTGGCTCCACGACGCCTTACGGAGAAAACCTCGCTTGATAAAAGCGGTCTTTCCCATTTGACCCTTCTGGCTGAAAATCAGGAAGGATACCTAAATCTTTGCAAACTGGCCACCATTGCCCAGCTTAAGGGATTTTATTACAAACCCCGCATCGACAAAGAAGTTCTAAAACAATACATCAAAGGGCTTATCGGTTTTTCAGGATGCCTGCGCGGTGAAATCCCCAGACTGATTCAGAAAGGCCGAATAGATCAGGCTGATGAAGCCGCCCGCTTTTACCTTGACATCTTTGGTGAATGGAATTTTTTTCTGGAGGTTCAAAATAACGGTATAGAGATACAGGAAAAAGTAAACCAGGCCCTTTTGGATATGAGCAAAAGGCTTTCCATCCCTCTGGTTGCCAGTAACGATTGTCATTATCTCGATAAAGAAGATGTTCGTGCTCATGATGTGCTTTTGTGCATCCAGACAGGAAAGACCGTTCATGACACGGATAGGCTAAAGTTTAGAACCGATCAGCTCTATTTAAAATCCAAGCCCGAAATGTATTCAGCTTTCAAGGATTATCCGGGTGCTCTTGAGAATACCGTGGATATCGCCAGACGCTGCAATATAGAATTCGACTATAACTCATATCATTTCCCCAAATTTGAAACCTCATCAGGACAGACCGCAGATGCGGCTTTTGAACAAAAGGTAAGGGATGGTTTTAAGTCCATATTCCAGCGGGTGAAAACAAAGAACCCAGATGTTGAAGAAAAGCTTTATGTTGACCGTATTGAAAAAGAGATTGCTGTCATCAATTCCATGGGCTTTTCAGGGTATTTTTTAATTGTTGCAGATTTTATCCGCTATGCCAAAGAGAACAACATTCCTGTGGGTCCAGGCAGGGGGTCTGTGGCAGGGAGTCTTGTTGCCTATTCTCTTGGAATCACAGATCTTGACCCGATTGAACACGGACTTATTTTTGAACGCTTTCTTAACCCCGCCCGCAAAAGTATGCCGGATATAGATGTCGACTTTTGTATAAACGGCAGGGAAGAAGTCTTTAAATACGTGGTAGAAAAATACGGTGGCGGCGATTTTGTCGCCCAGATTATCACATTCGGAAAACTGAAAACCAGGGCCGTAATTCGTGATGTGGGCCGGGCTTTAGATATACCGCTTTACGAGGTGGACGCTATCGCCAAGATGATACCTGATGTGTTGAACATAAGTCTCGACGCTGCTCTAAAACAGGAACCACGGATTAAAGGTCTGGCTCAAAAGAAACCGGAAGTCGCAGATCTGATCAATATCTGTCGCGTACTTGAAGGGCTTCCGAGGCATGCCTCAACGCATGCTGCCGGCGTTGTAATCGCAGACAAGCCTCTGGTGGAATATCTACCTCTATACAAAGGTAAAAAAGGCGAAGTTGTAACCCAGTTCGACATGAAATGTGTAGAGAAAATCGGACTTATTAAGTTCGATTTTCTTGGGCTTCGCAACCTGACGGTCATCGCAAATACTCTTGAGCTTATTACCGCACAGGGCGGCACACCGCCTGACCTTAATAACCTCGATTTAAACGATCACGACACCTATCGCCTGCTTGCATACGGCCAAACCACCGGCGTATTCCAGTTGGAAAGTTCCGGCATGAAAGATCTGCTGGCAAGGTTAAGACCCGAATGTTTTGACGATATCATTGCACTGGTTGCTCTTTACCGTCCCGGCCCCCTTGACAGCGGAATGGTTGATGACTTCGTAGACAGAAAACACGGCAGAAAAAAGGTTGAATACCTTGTTCCACAGCTCGAACCGATTCTTAAAGAGACTTGCGGGGTTATCGTCTATCAGGAGCAGGTGATGAAGATCGCCGGGAATCTGGCAAATTATTCCATGGCCGAAGCTGATGATCTCCGAAAGGCCATGGGAAAGAAAATCCCGGAGATTATGGCCAAACACAAGGAGCGTTTCATGCAGGGAACTGCAGACAACGACATCCCTTCTGACAAGGCAGGAAAGATATTTTATTTTATGGAAAAATTCGGGGGATATGGATTCAACAAGTCCCATAGCGCAGCATATTCCCTGATCGCGTACCAGACAGCTTTTCTAAAAGCCCACTTTCCCGTGGAGTTCATGGCTTCATTACTTACGAGTGAAATGCATTCCACCGATGGGGTTGTAAAATATATTTCTGAATGCCGCAGTCACGGTATAAAAGTCCTGTCTCCGGATATCAACGAAAGCGGCAAAGAATTCACTGTAACAGGATCGAAAATAAGATTCGGACTGGTTGCTGTTAAGAACGTGGGGGCAAGCGCCATTGAATCTATCATCGAGGCCAGGAATGAAGGAGGAAAATATTCTTCGCTGATTGATTTTTGTGAACGCGTGGATCTGAAAAAGGTCAACAAACGTGTTGTCGAGAGCCTTATTAAATGTGGTGCCTTTGATTCAACCGGGGACTACCGTTCCCGAATGATGGCGTCGTTGGAGGACATCCTCGATTATGGGCAACGGATTAGGAAAGAAAGATCGGATCCGCAGATGGGTTTGTTTGACATGCCGGGAAGCAGACCTGCCATTAACTTGCCCACCATGCCCGAAATCGATGAATGGAGTGAAAAACAGGTTTTGGCGCTTGAAAAGGAATCTCTCGGTTTCTATATCACCGGACATCCTTTGGGCGAGTATGATGATATTATGGAGAAGTTCACCAATGCGAACTCAGCTGCTATAAAAGAGAAGAACGATGGTGAAACCGTCAGAATAGGCGGCATGGTCAGAAATACCAAGATCATAAAGACCAAAAAAAAGGGTGATTTGATGTCCTTTGTTACTCTGGAGGACCTGCATGGCTCTGTTGAAGTTACAGTCTTTTCTTCACTCTATTCAAGAGTTCACGACCTTTTAAGCAATGACAATCCAATCCTGGTTCAAGGACAGTTGCAAAAGGACGAAAACTCGGTAAAGATATTGGCAGACACGGTCATACCCATGGATAAAGCCGAGGAGACATGGACCGCTAGCATCCATTTTAATCTGGACATAACCCGCACCCAAAGAGAGTTGTTTTTTAAATTAAAGGAGATATTAAAAAAACATCCGGGTTCCTGCCGTGCGTATGTTCACCTGCTGAACCCCGATCAAACAGAAACAATTATTGCACTGTCTAACTCCATAAAATTAAGGGTCGGCCTGCCCTTGACCCGTGCGGTTAATGGATTTCTCGGGTATAATGCTGTGGAAACAGTTTGCGGTCCTGCTGAAACACCTGTTAAAACCTAAACCGAACAGGCCGAAACCAAAAATATTTGCCACCAAGGCACAAAGACACAAAGGATTTTATTTTGTTATTCTTTCTTCGTGCCTTGGTGCCTTAGTGGCAGAATGGAAAAAGTTTTGCCATAAAAAGCACAAAATGGGAGATTTTTCAAAGGTCTGGAGACATAATTTACAATGAAAGTACCTCTACTCGACTTAAAACTTCAGTATCAAGCCATCAAGGAAGAAATCCTCAAGGTTACTGAAGAAATCTTTGAAAGCCAGTATTTTATTCTGGGCCCAAGGGTTGAGGCCCTTGAAAAAGATATTGCCGGTTATTGTTCTTCAAAGCATGCCGTGGGAGTTTCATCCGGTACCGACGCCCTATTAATTTCACTGATGGCGGCAGATATCGGCCAACAAGACGCTGTTGTGACAACTCCTTATACTTTTTTTGCCACAGCCGGGTCTATATTTCGTACAGGTGCCAAGCCGATCTTTGTCGATATTGACCCTGACACGTATAATATTTCGCCTGAAAACCTGGCAAACGCGATAGATTCTATGACCGGCGAAGAGCTGGCAAAGCTTAAGGCTGTCATGCCCGTTCATCTGTATGGCCAATGTGCCAACATGGATCCCATTCTCAAGATTGCTAAGGAACACAATCTTTTTGTTATTGAAGATGCTGCCCAGGCCATCGGAGCGGAATACCGAGGCAAACGGGCAGGATCAATTGGTGATTTTGGCTGCTTCTCTTTTTTCCCAACAAAAAACCTGGGCGCTTTTGGAGACGGAGGGATGGTCACAACCTGTTCAGATCAATTTTATGATAAATTGCGCACTCTTCGGGCTCATGGTTCCCACCCAAAGTATTATCATAAACTAACAGGCGGAAACTTCCGACTGGATGCGCTTCAGGCAGCTATTGTTTCCGTAAAGCTGAAATACCTTGACAAATGGACAAAAGCCCGCCGTGAAAATGCACGCCGATACAGAGAACTTTTTGCAAATGCAGAACTCGATGAGATAGTTAAGCTTCCTGTTGAAAAGGAAGACCGCCACATATACAATCAATTTGTAATAAGCGTAAAACATAAAAGAAACGATCTGCGCCTGTTTTTAAATGATGCCGGAGTAGGGACTGAAATTTACTATCCGGTTCCCATGCACCTTCAGGAATGCTTTCTAGCTCTAAAATATAAAAAAGGTGATTTCCCCGTGGCCGAGCATGCTGCCTTGCACACTTTGGCCCTTCCTGTATATCCCGAGCTTTCAGATGACCAGCAATCATATGTGGTTGAAAAGATAAAAGCCTTCTATGATATATAGATTTAACCCCGAACCCTGAACGGTCACAATTTTTTAAGAACATTCTCTATGTCAGGGGGGATGGGGGCTTCAAAAGAAAGAGTCTTTTGTGTTGCAGGGTGGGTGAATCCAAGGCGCCTGGCATGCAGCATCTGCCTGGGGACCGATATAAACAGATTTTTACCATATTCAACCTTTTTTCCGGCCTTGCGACCACCGTACACCGGATCACCGACAATCGGATGGTTGATCGCGGCAAAGTGTACCCGGATCTGATGGGTTCGTCCTGTTTTCAGATTAAGCTCGACCAGTGTTGCTTTGTCAAACTTTTCCTTGACCTGCCAGATTGTCTCGGCAACACGACTTTTTCTGCTTCGTGTTGACATCTTTTTTCGATCAACAGGATGCCGGCCTATGGGGAGCAAAATTGTGCCTGAATCAGATCCCATTTTGCCATGGACAAGTGCCAGATATTCCTTTTTAACTCTTCTCAATTTAAATTGCAGGGCCAGATTATGATGTGCCCTACCATTTTTTGCAACCACAAGCACACCGGATGTGTCCTTATCGAGTCTGTGCACAATCCCCGGCCTTATTTCTCCGCCGATCCCTTCAAGATCCGGACAATGATAGAGAAGTGCATTTACTAAAGTGCCGCTATAGTGGCCCGGCGCAGGATGAACCACAAGTCCCGGCGGTTTGTTTACCACTATAATGTCATCGTCTTCGTACAGGATGTCGATCGGTATAGGCTCGGGTTTAAACAATACCGGTTCAGGGAGTGGAATGTGGCCGCAAATCTCATCACCTGTCTTTGTCCTATATCCGGGCTTTTTTGCATCTCCCTGAACCTTAATCTTCCCATTGCGAATCAGGTTTGCAGCAACAGAACGGGAACAATCAGGAATGCGGGAAGCAACCAATAGATCGAGGCGCTTGCCTGAATCGGATGCATCAACAAGAATTGTAAAAACACTTGGGTCGTGCATATTTTAAAAAGGTGGGTTGTTAGTCGGAATTGTCAATGTCGGAATCTTCGGAAATTGTAGAGGGAAAAAGCAACTCCATCTCTGAAATAATCGTCTGTTCATCGGTATTTTTGGCCGTGGAAAGCTCCATTACCAGCAGGGTTTGGGCAGTATCATAAAGCTTGCGTTCACCAAAGGAAAGATCCTTGGTTAATCTCAGCAGAGAAAGGTCCCTGTAGACCTCGGCCACATCATAAAGCGAACCTGTTTTGATCTTTTCCATGTATTCCCTGTACCTGCGGTTCCAGGTCTGGGTATCACCAGGCGACTCCTCCCTTTTTTTCATAACCTCATATATTTTGGGGATATCTTTTTCGTCTATTACATCTCTTAGACCGACCTGCTCAACATTCCAAGTGGGAATCATGATAGTCATTTCGTTTTCGAGAATCTTTATCATATAAAAATCATGTTCTTCACCGTTAACGATCTTGCTTTCAATGGAATTAATTTTTCCAACACCATGTGCCGGGTAAACCGCAAGATCCCCTACTTTAAATTCACGTATTTTTTGTTTTGAAGTTTCTGTTATTTCTTCAGCATTTTTCTTATTCATTGTAACACCAATTCATCTTCTTTTATATTTATCATTGGTCGTTCGTCATTCACAACTCGACCAATCAATAATCTTTAGCTATCTGTATACCATAAAATTAATTAACAATCAATAAAAAAGGATCGGTGCATATTACGCCGATCCTTTTTATGTTCAAGCAATTTTTATAAATGTTATATTACAGCAGAAAGGGTACCATCAGCAGTGCAACAACATTCAGTATTTTGATCATCGGGTTAATGGCCGGACCTGCGGTATCCTTGTATGGATCACCAACAGTGTCACCGGTAACGGCTGCTTTGTGGGCATCGCTCCCTTTACCGCCAAGATGGCCGTCCTCGATATATTTCTTGGCATTGTCCCAGGCAGCACCACCCGTGGTCATGGAAATGGCAAGAAAAACACCGGTAACGATACTCCCGATCAGAAGCCCGCCCAGAGCGACCTTGCCAAGCAAGAACCCGACAATAAGCGGTGCAACCACCGGCAAAAGTGCCGGAACAATCATTTCACTTAGGGCAAACTTGGTAACGATGTCAACACAGGCTGCATAATCGGGTTTGGCAGTACCTTCCATGATGCCCGGAATTTCGCGGAACTGGCGACGCACCTCTTCAACCACTGCCCCACCGGCATTACCCACCGCTTTCATGGCGATAGAAGCAAACAGGTACGGCAAAAGCCCGCCGATAAAAAGACCGATAATAACATTTACATCGGACAGGTCGAATCTCAGGGCGACAGCACCCTCTTTGGCGTGCAGGGCAAATTCTTGTACATAGGCTGCAAACAGAACCAGAGCCGCCAGACCGGCAGAACCGATGGCATACCCCTTGGTCACGGCCTTGGTGGTGTTTCCGACCGCATCCAGCGGATCTGTGATCGCCCGGACGCTCTCATCCAGTCCCGCCATTTCAGCAATCCCGCCGGCATTATCGGTAATCGGCCCGTAAGCGTCAATGGCAATCACCATACCGGTCATGGAGAGCATGGACATAGCGGCCATGGCAATGCCGTAAAGGCCCGCAAAGTGATATGACAGATAAATTGCCAGGCAGATGGTAAGAACCGGAGCCGCCGTGGCCTGCATACTCACGCCCAGACCGGCGATTATATTTGTGCCGTGGCCGGTTGTAGATGCTTTCGCAATCTGTTTAACCGGTGAGTAAATGCCTGTGTAGAATTCTGTAATGATAACGATTACAACGGTAAGAATAAGCCCGATAAGCGTGCAATAGTAAATGTCCATGGCGGAAATGTCACCCAACCCGCCCATGTATTTGTTGCAGGCATAGTAGAATGCAACGGCCGCTATGATGGCAGCACCGAACATCCCTTTGTACAAAGCTCCCATGATATATTCACTCTTTCCGAGTCTCACAAAGAAAACAGCGATCGCAGAAGCGATGATTGAGATAGCGCCGAGCACCAGCGGGAATTCGACCACCATTGGGTTTTTGGGAAAAAGAAGATGACCGATCAGCATGGCGGCTACGGCCGTAACCGCATAGGTTTCAAAAAGGTCGGCCGCCATACCCGCACAGTCACCCACATTGTCACCCACATTATCGGCAATGGTTGCCGGGTTTCTGGGGTCATCTTCAGGGATGCCGGCCTCGACTTTGCCGACCAGGTCAGCTCCCACATCAGCTCCCTTGGTAAAGATCCCGCCGCCCAGCCGTGCGAAAATCGAAATCAGACTTCCGCCAAAACCCAGGGCCACAAGGGCCATAATGTCATGGGTTGCGGTATAGTACCCGGCTACGGCTGTTAGTGCCAGACCGGCCACCAACATACCTGTAACAGCACCGCCCTTGAAGGCCAGATTAAGACCGGCCGCAAGCCCTTTTTTGGCGGCTTCTGCCGTTCTTACATTGGCGATAACCGATACCCGCATACCCACATACCCTGCCACGAATGATGTTACAGCACCGATCATAAATCCAATGGCGGTTTTTGCGCCAAGGGTGGCAAAGATGATAATGAAAATAATGATACCGGCAATACCCATACTTTTGAGTTGGCGGTTCAGATACGCAATAGCGCCTTCTTGAATAGCGCGGGCAATCTCTTGCATTTTTTCATCTCCGGCAGGCGCTTTTTTGACAACTGCGGCCAGAGAAATCGCAAAAAGCACTCCAAAAGCACCAACCAGAGTGCAAACCAACGGTAAATTATTCAATACTGCTTCCATTCTTCCCTCCATATGAATAGTTAACTTGAAATTACAATTCTTTTATCGTTGAACCTGTTCATCCCTTCCTTTGCACCTTTACAAAGGATTGTAACTACGGCATCCCGGGCTGCGGTGATAATCTGGTTCAGAACTTTATTTTCGTCCGACTTAAATCTGTCCAGAACATGATCAGCAGCACTGATCCAGGCTTCGGGCCGCCCGACGCCAATACGAAGACGTACAAAACCACCTCCGCCAAAGGCATCTATCATTGATCTTACACCTTTATGTCCCCCATCCCCTCCTTTCTCCTTTATTTTTATTCTTCCAAAAGCAAGGTCTATGTCATCATGAACGATCAACATCTCCTCGCTTAATATCCTGTAATATCCTGCAATTTTTTGAACCTGAGGCCCGCTTCTATTCATAAAGGCCATGGGTTTTGCCAGGACAACCGAAACACCGTCTATGGATCCGCGTCCGAAAAGGGTATCAAATTTTTTTTTTACAAGGGCGATAGAAAAAGCTTCTGAAATTTGATCCACCACCATAAATCCAACATTATGGCGGGTCCTTTTATAAGTATTACCCGGATTGCCAAGTCCGACCACCAGGCGTAGATGTTTTTGCGGCATAAATAAAATCCGTCAAACTATTTTTCATCATCGGATTCAGGTTTTTCTTCACCTTCTTCAGCAATGTCCGCTTCACCCTCCTCTTCCTCTTCTTCTACCGGTTCTTCCTCTTCTTCTATCTTGGGGATGACTATTGTTATCACTGTAAAATTTTCATCATCCAAAAACTCAACTTCATTTTGCCGTGGAATATCACCCACATGGACAGAGTCTCCGATATTAAGATCCGTAATATCAACCTCGATAGACTTCGGAACATCGAGCGGCAGGCACTGAACTTCTAGTTCACGTCTGATTATCTGCAGTATGCCCCCAATCTCAACGCCCTTTGACTTACCGGTTGTTATTACCGGAACGTTAACGACTATCTTTCTATCCATTGTAACCTCATAGAAATCGATATGCAGGAAATTACGTGAAACCGGATGAGTTTGCAGTTCCTTTACCATGACTGTCCTGGTGGATGTCTCTTCATTGTGGCGGATAACAAGGTTCAAAAGAATCTGGCCGACCCTCTCCTTCTTCAGAACCAAGTCAAGGTCGCTTATATTAACGGAAAGCAGAGCAGGTTCTGTTCTCGGGCCGTAAAGCACGGCAGGTATCTGCCCTTCCTGCCGGAGTCTGCGTGCAGGGCCGTTGCCTGTGGTGGCTCTAATATTTGTCTTTAATTCTATTAACTCCAAAATATTTAATCCTCCTTAAAAGATCTTTTCTTAAGTTGAGCGATTGTCGAGTCTGCCGGAGATACTTGGCATTGGGTCACAATTTGAAACGCTCAATTTAGTTTTATACAAAAAGAGAAGTTACAGAATCTCCTTTAAAACTGCGAATAATCGCCTCTCCAATCAGCTCCGAAATCGAATGCACCTTTATCTTGTCACAGACTTTGGCATTGTTTTTTAAAGGAATCGTGTCTGTTACAAAAACGGTCTTCAAAGCCGAATTTTCAATCCGTTCAATTGCCGGCCCTGACAGTACAGGATGGGCGCAGCTGGCATGAACCTCCCTTGCACCATTTCTCATAATTGCATCGGCAGCTTCGATCAATGTCCCGGCGGTGTCAACCATATCGTCGAGAATAACCACAACCTTATCGGTAACATCGCCGATAACAGCCATGGCCTTGGCTTGGTTGGGAGCATCTCTCCTTTTATCAACGATTGCGAGTCCTGCATCGAGGCGCTTTGCAAAGGCTCTGGCCCTTTCAACCCCGCCGGCATCCGGAGAAACGATCACAAGATCATCACGAAAATTGGCCTTGATATAATCGAGAATAACAGGAGCAGCAAAAAGATTATCCACAGGAATATTGAAAAAGCCCTGAATCTGCCCGGCATGCAAGTCCATTGTAATAATCCTGTTGGCACCGGCAACCGTCAGCAGGTCGGCAACAAGTTTGGCGCTTATCGGAACTCGCGGCGCTACCTTCTTGTCCTGCCGTGCATACCCGTAATAGGGGATCACTGCTGATATCCTGTCTGCCGAAGAACGCTTCAAGGCATCTAGCATCAAAAGCAATTCAACCAAATTGTCGTTCACCGGCGAACAGGTTGATTGAATTACATAAACATCTTTTGACCTTACGTTTTCGTCTATTTCGATCTGGATTTCACCGTCACTGAATCTTTTTACCTTTTCCCCTCCCAGCGGAACATTGAGATAGTCACATATTTTTTTGGAAAGAACCGGGTTTGAATTTCCTGAAAATATTACAAAATCACTCATTTATATTACCATTCGTTATTGACGGAACCTGGCTGGGGCGGGAGGATTCGAACCTCCGAATGCAGGAACCAAAATCCTGTGTCTTGCCACTTGACGACGCCCCATAATTTAAAGATGCAAGGTCATCTGTTTAAGACAAATTATCCCTGTTCTGGGTTGTCTCCTTTCTCCTTTGTCATCATGTCGACAAGATACAACTGCCACTTGTCGTTCTCTGCAAGTGCGTTATTTGCTTTCAAGGCATTATCCGAATCGGAAAAAAGGCCGAATACCGTCGATCCGCTGCCCGACATGAGCGCTCCCAGTGCGCCATGCCTTAAAAGAGCTTCTTTAACTGTAAATATGCCCGGATACATTGATGCCGCAGTAGTTTCAAGATCATTACATAAATGGCATCCCGGATCAAAGCTCTGCTTGCTTAAAAGAAAGCTTTTAAGTTTTTTTTTGCATTTTGTCAA
>Ga0209271_10000089_pt1 | contig 34864 bp, 35 predicted proteins | sample tdAd002_FD_187123 | JGI IMG/M metagenome (GOLD analysis project Ga0209271, IMG submission 187123) | Marine sediment microbial communities from the Atlantic coast under amendment with organic carbon and nitrate - tdAd00.2 (SPAdes)... | ecosystem: Environmental > Aquatic > Marine > Coastal >... | reverse complement strand
CGCGCTGACCTTCCTCGCTAGCGCAAAAAAACCCGGCGCAATAGAAGCACCAATTAATTCCAAATTTGAAAGTAATTCTGTGAAATCGACCTGCTTTTTAGTAGCGGCGTCTTTACTGTTGTTGTCGGTTGTGCCGGTGATTGCAACAGCGGCGGTGTTGCCGGAAGAGCGGGTGGATCTGCTTTACCACAGGTATGACGGTGGCGGCGTCGAGGTCGATGGTCCTTCGGTACTGGTACGCAAGAATGTTGGTGACAGCGTGTCGGTAGGCCTGAATTACTATGTCGATAATGTAACCAGTGCATCAATCGACGTCGTGGTGAGCGCCAGCGAGTACACCGAGGAGCGAGACGAATACAGCATCAACGTCGACTACCTGCGGCAAAAGACCACCATGAGTGTCGGTTATACCAAAAGCGACGAGAGCGATTACACTGCGGAAACCTGGAGTATGGGTATTGCGCAGGACATGTTCGGTGATTTGACCACGGTGAGCATGGGCTTCGCCTATGGTGACAATACGGTCGAACAGAACGGTAACCCGGACTTCAAAGAAGACACCGAGGTGCGCAGCTATCGAATCGGGCTTTCCCAGATTTTCACCAAGAACCTGATTATGGCGTTCACCTTCGAAACCATATCCGACGAAGGCTATCTCAATAATCCTTACCGCTCGGTGCGCTATGTTGATGGCGGCAGCCCGGTTGGTTACAGTTTCCAGCAAGAGGTTTATCCACGGACTCGTACCAGTAACGCCGTCGCGGTACGAGGTAATTACTTTCTATCCCAATACGGGGCAGTGAATGCCGGCCTGCGCTATTTTGAGGATAACTGGGGTATAGAAGCGATGACATACGAGTTAGGCTATACCATCCCCTACGAGGAAGACTGGATCCTCGAAGCCAGATTTCGATACCACGATCAGGACAAGGCCGATTTTTACAGTGACTTGTTCCCCTTCAGGGACGCGCAAAACTACCTCGCGCGCGATAAGGAACTGGGCAAATTTACCAGCACTACGTTGGGGCTTGGAGGCAGTTATGAATTTGGCCGGTCCTGGAGCATGATCGATCGCGGTAGTCTGAATCTCCACGTGGACTATATATATTTCGACTACGACGATTTCCGCGATTTAACCGGATCCGGAGCGGTTGGAGATGAACCGCTTTATGATTTTGACGCCACGGTTACTCGTCTTTTCGCTTCGTTCTGGTTTTAGAGGACTGACGCTCAGTATATTGCTTCAGACTCCAGTTCAGGTGGCAGGTGAAGCAGTTCGTGTCGGTTTACAGCCGGCGCTCGGTGATGTCGTCGCGCTCGTCCAGTTGTTCAACCTCGTGCTTGGCCACTGCTTCGGCATACTCGATCGAATCCGGCGCATTGAACTCGGCGATAGGAGTACCGATGGGGCCTGCAACCAGAGTGGACTGGTCTTCGAGTGCGACACCCTCGCGTAAATTAATGCGCACCAGCGTAAACAGCAATATCAGGCCAAACACGATTGCAATTCCCCAGAAGTAAAATGCAACGTCGAAAAAATCCATCAAGAATGCGATCGCAATAGGACCAGTCATGAGTCCGATACCGGATACCATGACCAGGCTGCCGCTGGCCGCGACAATTTGATGGGGCTCCAGGCGATCGTTGGCGTAGGCGACGCAGATCGAATACATCGGCATAGCCGCCCCGCCAAGTACCAGGATAACCAGGTAAAAATTGATGCTTTCCTTTGGCGTGACTATTGCCAGCAGGCAACAAACGATCGAAATGATCGATAAGCCGGCCATGATAGTGCGCCGGCCGATACGGTCGGAGAGATAGCCAACCGGCCAGTTCGATATCAGGCTGCCGATCAGGAAGCAGGCCATGAACCAGGCTATCGAGTTGAGATCCACCAGTACCTGGCTTGCATAAATGGCGCCAAGGCCAAAGATAGTGCCATGTGCCATGCCGGTAAGACAGTTACCGATGACCGCCAGCGGAGAGGCGCGATAAAGGTCGGCTATAGACATCTTGGATGAAGTATCGAAATTCGGCGCAGGCTTCACAGTCAGCAGAATCGGGATCAGGCCGAAGGAGATAATGACCGAGATCAGTATGAACAGGTCGATTGCTTCCGGCTTCGCAAGGGTGAGTAGAAATTGTCCCGCACCCATGCTGCCGGTGATGATGAGCATGTAAATTGACAATATCTTGCCGCGGGTTTCATTGCTGGCACGGTCGTTAAGCCAGCTTTCGGTAACCACGTAGAACCCGGCAAAACTGATGCCGGTAATCACGCGCATCGCCATCCACAGCCAGGGGTCGACGTAAACCCCGTGAAACAGAATCGATATCGATGCCAGCGATGCAAGCGCGGAAAATACACGAATGTGACCAACCCGTTTTACCAGTCTCGGTGCGACGAAGGAGCCGATAAATATGCCAATGAAATATCCCGACATCATGATGCCGGTGGTGAAGGTTGAAAAGCCTTCGATACCGGCGCGTACGCCGAGTAAGGTTCCCTGTAAGCCGTTGGCCAGCATCATGAAGCCAATGCCGAGCAATATAGCCCAGGAGGCTGACAGGTCTTTCCACATGTTTCCTACTCTCCGTTAACGACGGCACTGCTGCCTGAAAACTGCGCGGAGTTTAGTTGACGCTTACGCGCCCGGCAATGACTATTTGAGCCTGGGGTAGCCGGCCTCGATAGCGACTGATTCCACTTCAAGAATACCCTGGTAGTCGTCCAGGTTGACACTTTCAAAATGGCTTAAACGCAGTCGCTGTTTGACCCTCGGATCAATCTGATTCAGGGCTTCGTTTAGTGTCGTCAGAATATCCCCGGTGCTGGTAGAGGCGAGGTTTGATTTAGGTAGCACTAGTGGCAGGCCGCAGGTTTTGACGCTATCACCGATACTGCGCACCCTGGCGGTCAATTCCGGCCATCGGTCCTCGATAAGCTGAAAACTGACGCAGTCGATAGCGGCTACATCGGCACGCCCTTCGGCGACCGCTGTAAGGCTATGCAGATGTCCTCCGCTGTTGATCGTCGAAGCAAAAAAAGGTGTTGTAGGGTTTAGCTTCGCAATCGCGTGCCGGAATACATTCATGCCGCTATTCGAATCACTGCTGTTGATGGCGGCGATTCGATTTCTGCAATCGGCGAGGCTGCTGATATCAGCGTCGGCCGCGACGATGATGCGGCTGGAATACAAATTTCCGCTAACACCGGCAACGTTAAAAACAGGTATGCAAAATGGTGTTACCGCATCCTGCAGATGCTTCATCAGGGGATAGCCGCAAGTGTGACCGAAAAACAACCCGGGATCGCGCAACACCGATTCAGCGCCATCGAACACCAGCTTTTCATCGACCTGATCGCCACCATCGAGCAGCAAGCGAAACTCGTCGAACAATGCCTGCCAGGCCTGCTGCAGCTGCTCGGCAAAAGCATACATGCCACAGGCGATAAATCGTTTGTTACTCGGTTTCATCTGCTGGCTACGCTAACTCGCCGGGGGATCAAATGCCAGCAGTCTTTCCGGGCGACGGTTTGTTTGAATCAAAACTTCGTTAGTTGTTTACATAAATAAACAGTATTGTTTATAACAAACTACGGTGACATAGATAGACATTGGTTAATGGGTTAAATACTATCGTTGAATCATGCAATGGAGCCGGCAATGCCCCGCAGAAGAGCCCGTACCCGCACCACCGCCCCCGAACAACTGCTAAAGCCAAAGGCCGAACAGCTATTCAACCCCTATGCACCGATCGAGGCGCTGGATGCGGAATCACTGGATTTGATTCACGATGCATCGATGCGCATTCTCGAAGACATAGGTCTCGAGATCCTGAATGAGAAGGCGTTGGCATTGTGGGAGCAGGACGGCGCGCGCGTAGATTGGGATACGCAGCGGGTCTACCTCGATCGCAACAAGCTGCTGCAAAGAATCGCAACCGTTCCCGCAGAATTTACACTGCACGCCCCCAACCCCGAACGCAACCGGCTGATAGGGCGCAATGCGATCAATTTTACCACGGTCGCCAGCGCGCCCAATAGCTCCGATCTCGAGGGTGGGCGGCGCACCGGTAACTTCGAGGATTACTGCAATTTCCTGCGCTTGACGCAAAGCTTCGACATCATCGACTTCATCAGCGGGTATCCGGTCGAGCCTGTCGATATACATCCCGACACGCGCCACCTGGATGCAACCCTGGCCGCGTTTACGCTGACTGACCGGGCATTTTCGCTTTACTGTCTCGGTGGTGGCCGAGTCATGGATGGTATCCAGATGACTGCCATTGCACGCGGTGTTGACATGGAAACGCTAAAATCAGAACCGAGCGTAATCACGGTGGTAAATACCAATTCTCCGCTGCGCGTCGACGGGCCGATGCTGGATGGTTTGATGGAGATGGCCGAGTACGGGCAACCGACTATAGTGACCCCGTTCACGCTGTCCGGCGCAATGTGTCCGATTACCATTGCCGGCGCCCTGGCGCAGCAAAATGCAGAGGCGCTCGGGGTAATCTCGCTGTCGCAAATCGTCAATCCGGGGGCACCGATGGTGTATGGCGGTTTCACCTCGAATGCGGATATGCGCAGCGGTGCGCCTGCCTTCGGCACTCCCGAGTACACGCGTGCTGCCTGGGCTAGCGGTCAACTTGCGCGCCGTTACGGCTTGCCGTTTCGTTCCTCGAACACCAATGCATCCAATTGTGTCGATGCGCAAGCCGCCTGGGAATCGCAAATGTCACTCTGGGGAGCCGTCATGGGGCATGCGCAGGTGATCAAGCATGCGGCCGGCTGGCTCGAAGGCGGGCTGTGCGCTTCATTCGAAAAATTTATCATCGACATCGATATGCTGCAAATGATGCGTGAAACCCTGAGGCCGTTGCAGGTGGACGAGTCGACCCTGGCACTGGATTCGATTCGCGAGGCCGGGCATGGCGGGCATTTCTTTGGCACCGCGCACACCATTGCGAACTACACCACGGCTTTTTACGAACCCCTGGTTTCGGACTGGAGCAATTTCGAAAGCTGGAGCGAAAATGGTGAAAACACTGCATTCGAACGCGCTAATAAAATATATCGGCAGAAACTTGGTGACTATGAAGCGCCCGAGATGCCAGATTCGCGGCGCCAGTCGCTGCAGCAATATGCGGATCAGCGCCGGCGTGAAGTGGAACTTGCGCGATGAAGCTGCAGGAACGTGTTCTGCTGTTCCAGCATCGATTGCAACAGGTGATCAGCCATAGCGGCTTGAATCGTTCCGGCTTTGCTACATCGGTCAAGGTCGATCGCTCGACCCTGTCGCAGCTTCTGGCGGTCGATAATGTTCGACTGCCACGCGCCGATACGGTGGCCTCGATTGCCGAGGTGCACCAGGTCAGCATCGACTGGCTGTTGGGTCTTACCCAGGAGGGATCGATGGGCGCCAATATTTTGCCCGAGGCTTTCCAGGTGGACGACTATTCGGCTACTATTTTCGAGAAGACCCTGGAATGGCATCGCGAGGCCTCTGGTTACAAGATTCGTTACGTGCCGACCACGCTGCCGGATTTGCTGAAAACCGAGGCCGTTGCCGAGTACGAGTTTAATCGTTATGGCTCGGGTAAGGTCGATCAATCGGTGCGTGATAACCAGTTGCTATTACTGCAACAGCGTCATCCCGGCAGCGAGCTCGAAACCTGTATGTCGGTACAGCATCTGCAAAGCTTTGCTGCAGGTCAGGGGATCTGGAACGGGTTGCCGCTACAGGCTCGACGCGAGCAACTCGAACACATGATTGAGCTCAACGATGAGCTTTACCCCGGGTTTCGCTGGTATCTTTTCGATGGCAAGCAAACTTACTCTTCGTCGTTTACCATATTCGGACCCATGCGCGCGACGCTGTTTCTCGGACACTTGTACGTTATTGTCAACAGCATCGATCAGATCCGTAAACTCACCGATCGTTTTGACGATCTGATTCGCATGGCGACGGTGCACCCGCATGAAATCCAGGAGTCTCTGAAACGATTACTGCGACAGAGCAGGCAACCAGTAAAAAAAGGTAAATAAAATGTCAAAATCCTACGACGCAATCATCATCGGAGCCGGTATCATCGGCTGCGCCACCTCGCTGGCGCTGGGTCGCAAAGGTTGGAAGGTGTTAAATCTCGATCGCCTGCCGGCGGCGGGTTATGGCTCGACCTCCGGCTCCTGCGCGATTATTCGTCCCTATTACTCGACTCTCGACGGTTCCGCGATGGCCTATGAGTCGCATTTCTACTGGAAAAACTGGGCCGAGTACCTCGGCGGCGCCGACCTCGACGAGCGTGGATTAATCGAGTACCACAATGTCGGTTCGCTGGTGATGAAAACCGAGCTAAACGATTACATGCGCCCGACGATGGCACTGATGGACCAGCTCGACTCGCCTTATAGTGAACTAAGCCCGCAGGAAATCACCAGTAAATTGCCGGTCTGGAACACCGAGTCTTTCTTTCCGGTGAAGCGTCCGGACGATCCGCAGTTTGGCATTGCTAACGATGAACCGTTAAGCGGTGGAGTGTTGTTTCACGCGGCGGGTTATATTTCAGACCCGCAACTGGCGACGCACAACATCATGCGCTCCGCGGAACTGGTTGGCGGTGAATTTATGTACAACGCCGAGGTCAACAACATTCTGACCGACAATGGTCGGGTCAGCGGTGTAAGTCTTGCCAGCGGTGAGCGCTTTAACGCGCCGGTAGTGCTCAACGCCGCGGGGCCGCATTCATCCAAAATCAATCAATTGGCCGATGTCGAAAAATCCATGTCGGTAAAAACCAGGGCATTACGCCAGGAAGTCGCTCATGTGCCGCTGCCGCAAGGCTATAACAGCGTCACCGCCTGCGTGACATCCGATAGTGATATCGGCGTTTACACTCGACCGGAACAAGGCAACAATCTATTGATCGGTAGCGAGGATCCGCCGGTGGACCAGCACGAATGGGTCGATCCGGATAACTACAACCAGGATTTCAGCGAGCAATGGAAGGTGCAGGTATTGCGTGTTTGTCAACGTGTGCCCAACCTGGAAGTGCCCAACCAGGCCCGCGGGGTGGTCGATTTGTATGATGTCACCGATGACTGGATCCCGATTTACGATCATTCGGATTTGCCCGGGTTTTACCTGGCCATCGGCACCAGTGGCAACCAGTTCAAGAATGCACCGATCGCGGGCGAACTGATGGCTGACATTATCGAAGCCACGCAAAACGGTAACGATCAGGATACCGACCCCATCGACTTCCATTTGAAGTACATCAATCACACTTTCTCGAGTGGTTTTTATTCGCGCCAGCGTGAAATCAATCAGAACAGCAGTTTCTCGGTATTGGGGTAGCAGTTATGAAAAGCCACGCGCAGGTTGTCGTCATCGGTGGCGGGGTTGTCGGATGCAGTGTCATTTATCACCTGACCAAACTCGGCATGAAAGATGTCGTCCTGATCGAACGCTCGGAACTGACCTCGGGTTCGACCTGGCACGCCGCGGGCGGTTTTCATACGCTCAACGCCGACACCAATATGGCGGCTCTGCAGGGCTACACGATTCGGCTTTATCGCGAGCTCGAAGAGATCACCGGGCAGTCCTGCAGTCTGCATCATGTCGGCGGTATTACGCTGGCCGAATCGCCCGAACGCTTTGATTTTTTGAAATCAGCACGCGCGATGCACCGCCACATGGGGCTCGATACCGAGTTGGTTACGCCAGAGGAAATTAGAAAGCTCAGCCCAATTACCAATACCGACGGTGTGCTCGGTGGTCTGTATGATCCGCTCGATGGGCACCTGGACCCGTCCGGTACCACCCATGCTTACGCGAAGGCCGCGCAAATGCAGGGCGCCGAAATCGTGTTGCGCAATCGCGTGCTGGAAACCAACGCGCGCGCCGATGGCGGCTGGGAGGTGGTCACCGAGCAGGGCACTATAATCGCCGAGAACCTGGTTAATGCCAGCGGTCTGTGGGCGCGTGAAGTGGGTGCACTGGCAGGAATTTACCTGCCCCTGCACCCGATGGAGCATCAATACTTCGCCACCGATAACATCCCGGAGGTGTACGAGCGTGAACAGGAACTACCCCACGTGATGGATCCTGAAGGCGAGAGTTATTTGCGCCAGGAAGGCAAGGGGCTGGTAATTGGATTCTATGAGCAGAATTGCGTGCCCTGGGCGGTCGATGGCACGCGCTGGGATTTCGGGCATGAGTTGCTCGGCGAAAACCTCGATCGCATCGGCGATTCGATGGAGTTTGCTTTCAAGCGCTTCCCGGTACTCGCTGAAGCGGGGATCAAGACTATTGTTAACGGCCCATTTACCTTCGCACCCGATGGCAACCCGCTGGTCGGGCCGGTGCCGGGTTTGCGCAACTACTGGTCGGCCTGTGCGGTCATGGCGGGTTTCAGCCAGGGCGGCGGGGTGGGACTGACGCTGGCTGAATGGATCATCGACGGTGAACCTTCGCGCGATGTGTTCGCGATGGATGTGGCGCGCTTCGGTGACTATTGCACACCGTCGTATACCCGCCTCAAGGTGCGTGAAAATTATCAGCGACGCTTTACCGTGTCGTATCCAAACGAGGAAATACCGGCTGCACGTCCGCTCGAGACAACACCCGTATACGCGATCTGGGAATCGCAAAATGCGGTATTTGGCGTAGCCTTCGGCATGGAGCATGTCAATTATTTTGCCCCGGAAGGCGAACAGCCTTATGAGATTCCAAGTTTCCGGCGCTCCAATGCGTTCCCCACAATTGCTGAAGAAGTACGTGCGGTACGCGAGGCGGTTGGTTTGAACGAGGTGCATAATTTCGGCAAGTTTGAAGTTTCTGGTGCGGGTGCGTTTGCCTGGCTGGATACCATCATGGCGGGGAAAATTCCTGCAATTGGTCGCCTGAGCTTAAACCCGATGCTGAGCCCGAAAGGTAGAATAATCGGCGACTTTACCATCGCGTGCCTGTCGGCTGAGCGGTTCCAGGTTACGGCTTCATTCGCTGCACAGGCCTACCATATGCGCTGGTTTGAACAGCATCTACCCACCGCCGGGGTCAGCCTGAAGAACGTTTCCAGGGAGCGCATCGGATTCCAGGTCGCGGGTCCCAAAGCCCAGCAGCTATTGAGCAGGGTCACACTCGCTGATGTTTCCACTGCGGCGATGCCATTTTTGTCAATTCGAGAAATCGATGTCGGCCAGTGCCATGCCATCGTGCAGCGCGTCAGTTACACCGGTGATCGTGGCTATGAAATCTATGTGCCCTGGTACAACCAGGTTGCGCTGTATCAACTGCTAACCGAGGCCGGTAAGGACCTGGGGCTGCGACCCTTCGGCATGCGCGCGATGATGAGCTTGCGACTGGACAAGTCCTTCGGTTCATGGATGCGTGAATTCAAGCCCGATTACACTCCACTCGAAACCGGGCTGGATCGTTTTGTCGCCTACGATAAACCGACCGAGTTCATCGGCAAGGCTGCGGCACTCGCGGAAAGGGATCAGGGTGTGACGCGTAAGCTCTGTACCTTCGAAGTCGATGCGCGCGATGCCGATGCGGTTGCCTGGGAACCGATCTGGCATGATGGCGAAGTGGTCGGATACGTTACTTCGGGTGGTTATTCGCACTACTCGCAAAAAAGCATCGCGTTTGGTTTTCTGCCGCTCGATCTGGCCACCGAGGGCCGCCAGGTAGCAATCGAAATTCTCGGCGAGATGATTCCGGCGCGTCTTTACAGCGCGCCGCTATTCGATCCCGGCAACGAGTACCTGCGCGGTTAATTCGGGGGCAGTATACTTAAGCTCGCAACTATCGTTATACCAAACCAGCTATGGCTAGATAATCGGTGAAAGTTTTTGCGAATGCCTCGGCGGCTGCGCCGCCTGCGGTTTACTTCGCAAAAACTTTCACCGATTATCCGACCTTGATATTTGTTTGGCATTTATAATTTGGATTTGTTGCGATAAACCATGCTTTCGAACAATGTAAGTGCCATTGTGTACTGTCCCGAGCTAACCCCTCCTGTCAGCTTATTCCTGGCATAGAATATTCATCTTCATATGTGCCGTGTTTACCGCGGCTTCATCCTTGGCTGCGAGTAGCTCTTGCTTGGCTTGAGCGCACTCGTTTGCTTCTTTTTTATGCTCCGCTTTGTATTCCTCGGGTACCTGTTCATTGTGAACACAGAACTCGTCAGAAACCCGACGCATGTTATTTGTTTTGCCTCGTTCCACTGAAACACAATCGCCCTCGCGGTAAGTCCCACTGTCCATTACTACACGCACGGTGCCGCCGCTAATCAGGTCTACGGTATAAGCCATTTCGGTGCCACTAGCCGCCGCCCCGCCGACAGCACCTCCAGCCGCAGCACCCACGCCGCTGCGTAGCACTTTAGTGCCTGTTGACCTACCGCCGCTGCTAGCCAGGCCGAGCAGGCCACCCACAATAGCACCGCCAGTTTTGCCGCCGGAGGTATCTTTTTTCTGTTGGCTTACAGCCGAGATGGTGCCGTATGCGACCGCTGAAAGTTCTGTAGCCTGGGTATTGCCAGCCAATAGAATGCTTCCAGCCAATAATCCGGCATGGGTAATCTTACGCAACATGGTTATCACTCCCGTGTGATCAAATAATATTCAACAATCTACTAGTATCAAATGCCTCAATTTTTTTGTCAATTTCAAGGTGTATATTTGACCTCAAAACCAGCTTGTCTGGTACGCATTTGATACAACCCATAATAAGTTATGACGACGAATAGTTGCTGAGGCTTCGATTTACATGAGATATAGTTGCCGCGAAATTGTTGAGGGCAGAAGATGGCATCGGGTTCGAAACTAGTCATAATCGCGGCATTAATCGGTAATTCGCTGATATCGATAACCAAGTTTATCGCGGCGTCGATTACCGGCAGCTCGGCCATGATGTCGGAAGGCATCCATTCGCTGGTCGATACCGGCAATCAGGTGTTGTTGCTGTATGGTATGAAGCGCGCGGCGAAACCGGCCGATGACGAATTTCCCTTTGGTTACGGCAAGGAAATATACTTCTGGAGTTTCATCGTCGCGATTCTGATATTCGCACTGGGCGGCGGTATCTCTATCTATGAAGGCATCCGCCACATTCAGCATCCGGAGCCGATCAGTAATCCGTTGATAAACTACATCGTGCTCGGACTGGCGCTGTTGTTCGAGGGCGCCGCCTGGTATTTCGCGTTTCGCGAATTCAGCCGGGTCAAGGGTCGCTGGGGATACCTCGAGGCGATTCAGCGCGCCAAGGATCCATCGATATTCGTAGTGCTATTCGAAGATAGCGCAGCGATGCTGGGTCTGGTCGTTGCCGGTATTGGTATTTTCCTGAGCCAGTTGACGGGCATTTTGATGTTCGATGGTATTGCCTCGGTCATTATCGGTCTGATCCTGGTGAGTACCGCGATCTGGCTGGCTTATGAAACCAAGGGTTTGTTGATCGGGGAAAGCGCTAACCAGTCGGTGATTCGCGGGATCCGCGGGGCGTTGCAGGCGAAATCGAATATCAAGCATATCAACGAAGTATTAACCATGCATATGGGACCGGATTTTATCCTCGCCAACATCAGCGTAGACTTTGCCGATGACATTAGTGCGCAGCAGGTGGAAGCCGATATCGCCGCCATCGATCGCAGCATCAAACAGGCATTCCCGCAAATAAAACGCGTCTTTGTCGAGGCGGAAAAGCGCAGTAACAAGTTTCCGCCTGGTAGCTAAAAATCTCGGGGAGCTAAAAGAAACCCCGGCCAGTGGCCGTAACCCGTTATTCGTGGCGTTCGATAAAATCTTCCAGTTTCTGCGCGAGAATATCCCAGATCGCCATGGGTCCGGCGTTCTTTATGGTTTCCTCGCGCCAGTCAGCTACCGGCATGGTTTTCACGTCATCGGCCTTCTGCTGTAAACGAGCCCGTTGGCTCGCGTAATCCTTCAATTCAGAGCGGGTTTCATGCTCGTCATCGAGATGAGCGGTAGCGCCGTGAGCCCGCTCGTAGAGTTCGTCGATGTGCTTCAGGCGTGATTCGTATTCGCGGATGTGCTGGTCGATCAATTGTTCTTTGGTAGTCATGACTTGGTTCTCGATTCAACTTTAGTGACAAATTACCACTTTTTTCATCTGCTTAGCTGATTTATATCATAAAAAATGGGTTGATCGTTGCCGGGTGCAAGGCTAATCTTCTGGCACCTTAATTCCTGACCCATGTATGTCCTCATCGGCCTTACTCGAAACCCGCGACCTCAGCTGCAACCGTAACGACCGCTTATTGTTCGAGCATCTTGATTTTGCGCTCGAAGCCGGGCAGATGCTGGTGGTCGAGGGGCCTAATGGTTGTGGCAAAACCAGCCTGTTGCGAATCCTCACAGGGCTTCGGATGGCTGATGGTGGCGAGATTTTATGGCGAGGCAATCCCATCGATCGGCTGGCGGGCGATTATTACGAACAGGTGACCTACGTTGGCCATCATGATGGTGTAAAGCATGAGCTTTCCTGCCTCGAAAATTTGCGCCTGGCGCGGGCGATGGGAATGCCTTCGAAGACGGATTTAGACGATGTGCTCGAACAGGTGAATCTCTATGCCTATGGTGAAACCGAAGTGGGCAGTATGTCGGCCGGGCAGAAGCGCAGGCTGGCGCTGGCGCGATTACTGGCCACGGATTCGATGCTATGGATTCTGGATGAACCTTTCACTTCGCTCGATAAAGCCAGTATGTCGATGTTCGCCTCCCTGTTTGAGCAGCACCTGCAGCGGCAGGGGATAATTGTCATGACCTCGCACCATGATATTTCGTTACCCACACAATCGTTGCAACGCCTGCAGCTGGGGGCGCAAGCATGAGCCAGCGTTTATCCCTGGCCCAGGCCTTTGTCTTCCTGCTCAGGCGTGATCTGTTACTGGCAATGCGCAATCGCGCGGAGTACGCGATGCCATTGTTGTTCTTTGTGCTGGTAATTACCCTGTTTCCGCTTGCACTCGGTGCTTTACCGGAACTGCTGGCGCGCATAGCGCCTGGTATTATCTGGGTCGCGGCATTGCTGGCGGCGATGTTGTCGCTGGACAGTATCTTTCGTTCCGATTTTGACGATGGATCGCTCGAACAGATTTTACTCAGCGCGCACCCCGTGGCGGTGCTGGTGCTGGCAAAAGTGAGTGCACACTGGCTGGTTACCGGGCTTCCGCTACTGCTGGTAGCGCCATTACTGGCAGAGATGCTGGGCATGCCGGCGACGGCGCAACCGATACTGCTCTTGACTATTTTGATTGGCACCCCAATCTTGAGTCTGATCGGGGCAATCGGTGTGGCGCTTACGGTCGGATTGCGCAAAGGTGGTATAATCCTGTCGCTTCTGGTGTTGCCCCTGTATGTTCCGGTTTTGATTTTCGCCGCCAGCGCAACCGAAAATGCGGCGATGGGGTTTGAAGTATCCGCACAGATATACATGCTATTAGCTTTTTTGTTTCTGTCGCTCTCACTTTCGCCCTGGGCGACAGCGGCAGCCTTACGAATGTCAGCAAGTTAAACAGGTAATAATGTTTCTCTGGTTTCACAAATTAGGTTCACCCCCGCACTTTTACCGCATTGCCGGTAAGTGGATTCCATGGTTATCCTCGATCTTCCTGGTGTTATTGCTAGCCGGACTATATGGCGGTTTGATCGAAGCCCCACCCGACTATCAGCAGGGTGACAGCTATCGCATAATCTTCGTCCATGTGCCGGCGGCCTGGATGTCACTATTCATCTATGTGACGATGGCCTTTTGCGGCGCGGTTATCATCATCTGGCGGATGAAACTTGCCGAGGTGGTATTGATCAGTAGCGCGCCGATAGGGGCCAGTTTCACCTTTCTCGCACTGGCTACCGGTTCACTCTGGGGCAAACCCATGTGGGGCACCTACTGGGTCTGGGACGCGCGCCTGACTTCGGAGTTAATCCTGCTGTTTTTATATCTCGGCGTAATCGGTCTGCATAACGCGATCGATGACAAGCGTGTGGCTTCCCGGGCGGTTGCTATACTGACCCTTGTCGGCGTGGTAAATATTCCAATCATTCATTACTCGGTAGAGTGGTGGCATTCATTGCACCAGGGAGCGACGGTGACCAAGTTCGATAAACCTTCGATTCACTGGAGTATGTTGATACCATTATTACTGATGGCGTTGGCGTTTCAGGTTTATTACGTGCTGGCGCTATTCCAAAAGTGTCGCGTCGAGTTGTTGCAGCGTGAACGCAACAGCAAATGGGTGGAGGAACTTTAAATGATGGAATTCCTCCAAATGGGTGGCTATGCCGTTTTCGTCTGGCCGAGCTATGCGCTGGCTGCACTGGTGTTATGGCTAAACTGGTATCTACCGCGCAAGCAACATGAGAAAGAATTACGCCAGCTGCGGCGGCGTCAAAAGGCTGAACAGAAATGACTCCTGCAAGAAAGAAAAGGCTCGGCTTGATCCTGTTAATGGTTTGTGGTGTTGCGCTTGGCGTCGGGCTTGCGCTCAAATCGCTGGATCAGAATATAATGTTCTTTTTTACCCCGACCGAAGTGATGGCGGGTAAGGCGCCGCAGGACAAGTTGTTTCGTATCGGCGGTATGGTCGTTGAAGGGAGTGTTGGTCGTCCCGGGGATGGTTTGACCGTGAAGTTTGATTTAACCGATAACGAGCAGAGCGTTACGGTTCGCTTCGCCGGCATACTTCCAGACCTGTTCCGCGAGGGACAGGGTATTATCGCCAACGGCAAGCTTGATGGGTCTGGAGATTTTATCGCCGAGGAGGTGCTCGCCAAGCATGATGAAAACTATATGCCACCCGAACTCGCCGGCATGAACTCAAAACAGGAAAGCGAGTAGTGATTCCCGAACTTGGACAATTCGCGTTAATTATCGCCCTCTGCGTCGCCTTTGCGCAGGCCGTGGTGCCGCTCGCCGGTGCCGGTCTCGGTGTACAGCGCTGGATCGTGTTCGCGGTACCGGCTGCGTTGGCGCAGCTACTGTTTGTCGGGCTGGCCTATGCCTGTCTCACCTGGGCTTTTCTGAGTAACGATTTTTCGGTGCTTTATGTCGCCAAAAATTCGAATAGCCAGTTGCCGTTGATTTATCAAATTTCGGGGGTTTGGGGAGCGCACGAGGGTTCTTTATTACTGTGGTCACTGGTGCTCTCGCTTTGGACCGGGGCAGTGGCGGTGTTCACGCCCAATGTACCGCGGGTCATGCGTGCGCGCGTACTGGCAATTCTCGGACTGGTGAGTTGCGGGTTTTTGTTATTTATCATTGTGACCTCAAATCCGTTCGATCGACTGTTGCCCGCAGCTGCCCAGGGTAGCGATTTAAACCCGCTGTTGCAGGATATCGGGCTGGCGATTCATCCGCCAATGCTCTACCTGGGTTATGTTGGATTTTCAGTTGCATTTGCATTTTCGATTGCCGCGCTGATTTCGGGGCAGGTCGACTCGGCGTGGGCTCGCTGGTCACGGCCCTGGACCAATGTAGCCTGGTTGTTCCTGACTTTGGGTATAGCGCTAGGCAGCTGGTGGGCCTACTACGAACTTGGCTGGGGTGGCTGGTGGTTTTGGGATCCGGTGGAAAACGCATCTTTCATGCCGTGGCTGGTCGGTACCGCGTTGATGCATTCACTCGCGATTACCGAGAAACGTGGCAGCTTCAAGGCGTGGACGGCGCTGCTGGCAATTTTTGCCTTCGCGCTGAGCCTGCTCGGTACTTTCCTGGTGCGTTCGGGCGTACTGACCTCGGTGCATGCCTTTGCCAGTGACCCGGAACGGGGCATATTTATTCTCGGCTTTCTGGTGCTGGTGGTAGGTGGTTCACTTACGCTATTCGCGTGGCGCGCACCTTTACTCCGCAGCGCGGTACAAACGAAGCTGCTATCGCGCGACAGTGCACTGTTAGGAAACAATATCTTTCTCGCGGTAGCCACCAGTGCGATTTTACTGGGGACCCTTTACCCGATCGCGATCGATGCGATGGGTGGCAAGATTTCGGTCGGCCCGCCGTATTTTAACCTGATGTTTTTGACCCTGACGGCACCGCTGGGCGTGTTGATTGGGATCGGCATGCTGATTCGCTGGAAAAGCGATACCCTGGAGCGTCTCGGTGCCAAACTGAAAATCCCCGCGCTGGTGGTATTGGTGTTGGCATTATTGCTTAGCCTGGCACTGCCGCAATGGATATGGACGGCCTACCTCGGCATCGCGATGGCGTTGTGGATTGCCGTGACTGCCGGGATTGCGATCTACGAACGGTTTCGCAAGCGGGCGCTGTTGTCAGCCCTGCGCTCAACCCCGGCCGGGTTTTACGGCATGTTGCTTGGTCATATAGGCATCGCGGTTTTTATCGTCGGGGTCACCCTGACCAGCCTGTACAATCAGGAAAAAGATTTACGCATGGCGCCGGGCGATGTCTACAAGGTGGCAGGTTACGAGTTTACCTTTCACGGTGTGCGCGATTTCAATATCGACAATTACGTGGCAACTCGTGGTGGCTTTACCGTGCGTTCGGATACAGGAGACTTCAAAGTCGACCTGTTTCCCGAGAAGCGGATTTACCTGGTGCAAAAGATGCCGATGACCGAAGCCGCGATCGACGCCGGGTTCACACGCGACCTGTTTATCGCGTTGGGTGAGCCACTCGACCAGGAAGGCGCCTGGGCGGTTCGCATCTATTACAAGCCGTTTATCCGCTGGATCTGGCTGGGCGCGATCATCATGGCGCTGGGTGGGTTGTTTGCAGCCAGCGATCGACGCTACCGGCGTCTGGCCCGCAGTCGCAGTGTCAGCAGCGGTGCCGCGGAGCAACTGTCGTGATTCGCTTTGCCTTGCCGCTGGTAGTATTTGTCTTAATGGTTGGGTTGCTCGGCTACGGCCTGCGCCTGGACCCGAAGAAAGTACCTTCACCGCTTATCGATAAACCGGCGCCCGCATTCTCTCTGGCGATGCTGGATGCACCTTCACGGCAGCTGTCCACCGCGGATCTGTCGGGACAGGTCTGGGTGCTCAACGTCTGGGCTTCCTGGTGCGTATCCTGTCGCGCTGAACATGAAGTCATTACCGCGCTGGCCAGGCGGAACCTGGTTTCCGTGATCGGGCTTAACTACAAGGATGAACCCGATGATGCCACCCGCTGGCTGGGGCAGTTCGGTAATCCCTATACCGCCAGTGTGATCGATCGCGACGGTCGCGTCGGCATCGACTGGGGCGTTTACGGGGTACCGGAAACCTTTGTTATCGGCGCTGACGGCATGATCAAGTACAAACATATAGGCCCGGTCACGCATGAGTCGCTGGAGCAGAAAATCCTGCCTATGCTGAAGGAATTGATGAGTTGAAGCGCCTGTTGTTGCTAGTCATTGTTGGTTTATGGGTCGCGCCGATGCAGGCGTCCATCGAAGCTTACCAGTTCGACTCAGCTGAAATGGAAGCTGACTATAAACAGCTTATCGAAGAGCTACGCTGCCTGGTCTGTCAGAATCAAAATCTCGCTGGCTCCGATGCCGACCTGGCGCGTGACTTGCGCCGCGAAACCTACGAAATGCTGCAGCAGGGCAAGTCCCAGCAACAGGTGGTCGACTTCATGGTTGCGCGTTACGGCGACTTTGTGCTTTACCGGCCCCAGTTTAAATCCAGCACGTACCTGTTATGGATGGGGCCATTTCTGCTATTGATGTTCGTGCTGTACCTGGTCGTGCGTAGATTACGTGCAGCAGAAAAACCGGTCGAAGTCGATGCCGGTGCCATGGCTGAAGCAAAACAGTTGTTGGAAGATAGCGAGCCACGTAAATGATTTTCTGGATTGCGGTCATTGGGCTGCTTGCGCTTGCGCTGGCGATATTGTTGCTGCCACTGATGCGAACTGTCCACGGGCAGCAAACCGATCAACGCCAGCAGCAGAACATTCAAATCGCGCGCGAGAAAAAACAGCTGCTTGAAGCTCAGCTTGCCGAAGGAGAGATCGATCAGTCAACTTATGACAGTGCCTATATCGACTTGCAAACCTCGCTGGCACTGGAACTCCGTCGCGGTGAAGCAGACAATGAAAAATCACGCGGCAAGTGGATGGCAATGGTGGTTTTGCTGGCTATTCCCGCCGCCAGTGTTTTGCTTTACCTGGTGTTTGGTGAGTACCGTGTTATAGAAAATCCGCAACTGGTGCGTGCGGCACTCCAGCAACAAGCTGCCGCTGCACCGCAGATGAGTGTCGAAGAAATGGGCGAGGCGATCAAGCAGCGACTGCAGGAAAATCCCGAGGATGCGGAGGCCTGGTTTATGCTCGGTAGAACCATGATGGCCCGGCAGAAATTTGACCAGGCGGTGACTGCGTTTCAGCGCAGCAATGATTTGCTTGCCGATGAACCAGGAATTTTATTTGCGCTGGCCGATGCCCTGGCAATGCAGAATAACGGTAACCTGCTGGGCGAGCCCGAAGCGCTGTTGCACCGTGGACTGGAGCTCGCACCACGCTTTCCGAATGGCCTCTGGCTTGCCGGCATGGCCGCTGAACAGCGTCGGGATTACCAGGCGGCGCACCGTTACTGGACGCAGCTGTTACCCTTGATCGCGGACAACGCTGAGTCCACGCGCGAAATCCAGGATTTGATCGCGATGCTTGAAGAACGCGATCCGGAGCTGACCACAAGCGTGACCAACGGTAGTGGCCCCAGGATCAGATTGCAGGTTGATATCAGCCCTGAATTGAAGGCAAAAGCCGGTCCGGATACGATAGTGTTTGTTTATGCCAAGGCGATGCAGGGACCGCCTATGCCGTTGGCGGTCAGAAAGCTCAAGCTTGGTGATTTACCGGTCACTTTGACCCTCAGCGACGACGACGCGATGATGCCGTCGATGAAACTGTCTTCATTTGACCAGGTGATCGTCGGCGCGCGCGTATCCAGCAGTGGTAACCCGGTAGCGCAAAGCGGTGATTTTTACACCGAAGTCGAAGCGGTAGACAGCTCCCAACCACCTGCGCAGATCGACCTGACCATCGACCAGATCAAGTAAGTCGAGTAATTATCCAAAAACCTTTTTAATTTCGTCGAAGGGTGCGGTAATTGCGTAGACCTCGGTATATCCCAGCTGTTTGAGCGAGTAGGCCGCTAGCGATGCGCGACCGCCGCCACCGCAATGGGTCAGGATCACGGTACTCGCTTGCGGACATTCTTTGTGTACCTGCATTTCCAGTAACCCCCGCGAAATATTGACCGAGTCGGACAACTTGGATTCATCCGCGCTATGGGATTCTCGAACATCGACAATGACCGCATCCGGGCTTTCATCGTATATTTTCTTGGCTGTGGCCACGTCCACGCATTCGATATGCTGCTGAACTTCGCCGATTATATCACCTGCTGTTTTAAGCATCTTATTAACCCCGGTTTTCATTGACTCCCGAATCTGACATTTTACTGCGAAATGGATTCGGAACAACCACCATCCAGATCGAATGTCAGTAAGAGATGGCGGTCGATCTGGATGGTGGTTACCTGAATACCGACTAATCCTGAAGGCTTTCCGCGACCGCCGCTTGCTGCACCGGAATCGAAGCGGGGTTCCAGTTGGCAACCGCCCATTGCAGGATTTCACGCGGCTTGTTGTGTTCAAGTTCCTGCTGTGGGGCCTGTCCCAGATGGTTTAATGCGGCTACTAACAACGCGGATGCGTGCTCGTGGTCTAATGCGCTGGCCCCGGTCTGTTTGCTGAGCTTGACGCCCTGGGCATTGTTGACCAGCGGTATGTGCATGTACTCGGGCGTTGCAAATGACAGCCTTTGTTGCAGGTAGAGGTGCAGGCAGGTGTTCTCCAGCAAATCGGCGCCACGTACTACCTGGGTGATACCCTGCAATTCATCATCAACCACCACCGCGAGATGGTAGGCAAAGATGTTGTCACGGCGCTTGAGTACGAAATCACCAACCGATAGCGGAAGATTTAGCGCCATCTCGCCATAAACCCGATCGATAAAACTAACCGATTGCGCATTCTCGGTGTTGAGCCGCAGTGAGTGTTCAGGGACTGGTAATTGTTTCACGCGGCACAGGCCGGGATAAATCTGTCCCAGCGGGCCGCTTGCCACCCCTTGCTGGCGTAAGCTTCTGCGACTGCATTCGCAGGCATAACAATCACCCTGCTCAAGCAATTTATCGAGATAGTGCTGGTACTGTTCGAACTGGTCGCTCTGATACGATACTGCCGCGTCCCACTCGAAACCAAAGGTCTCGAGGTCGCGTAGAATTTGTTCGCCGGCGCCGGCGACAACCCGCCCGGTATCAACATCCTCGATGCGTAACAACCAACGCCCCTGGCGTGATTTCACTTCGCAGTAGCTTGCCAGGGCAGCGACCAGCGAGCCGAAATGAAGAGGTCCTGAAGGGGAGGGTGCGAAGCGTCCGGTTAACAGTGTCAAGACAGCAGGTTTTCGATAATACTTTGGTAGATGTCCGACAAACGGTCGAGTTCCTCGATATTCACATGTTCATTAAGTTTGTGAATGGATTCGTTAACCGGTCCCAGTTCAAGCACCTGTGCCCCGGTGGGCGCGATAAAGCGACCATCTGAGGTGCCACCGGTGGTTTCCAGTGAGGTGGTGAGGCCGGTATGCCGCTTGATGGCCTGCTGTGCCGCCGCAACCAGTTCGCCTTCGGCAGTGAGGAAGGGGTATCCCGATATTGACCAGTTAATGTTGTACTCGAGTTCATGTTTGTCGAGGATCACGCGCGTGGTTTCGATGATATGCTGTGCATCGATCTCGGTTGAATAGCGCAGGTTAAACAAAACCTCGGCGTGGCCGGGGACCACGTTATGCGCGCCGGTGCCGGAATTGATATTCGAAATCTGCAAACTGGTCGGCGGGAAGAAACTGTTTCCCCGGTCCCATTCGTGTCGCGCCAGATCGTGTAATGCCGGCATTGCACGATGGATAGGATTGTCTACCTTGTGCGGGTAGGCGACGTGTCCCTGCACCCCGTGAATCACCAGTTTAGCGCCTATAGAGCCGCGTCTGCCATTTTTGACAACGTCACCGACGCGCAGTTGGCTCGAAGGTTCACCTATCAGCGCCCAGTCTATCTTTTCGCCGCGTGCTTCGAGAGTCTCGATAACCTTGACCGTACCGTTGATTGCGATGCCTTCCTCGTCACTGGTGATCAGCAGTGCAATCGAGCCTTTATGTTGTGCATTTTGCGCCACAAATCTTTCACAGGCAGTGACCATCGCGGCAATACTCGATTTCATATCCGCGGCGCCCCGCCCAAACAGGTTGCCGTCACGAATTTCCGGCGTAAACGGATCACTATGCCATTTGTCCAGCGGTCCGGGCGGTACCACATCGGTGTGACCGGCAAAGGCGAGCAGCGGTGTGTCCTGGCCGTGGCGCGCCCACAGATTGGTGACGTCGTCGAAAACCATGGTTTCGCATTCGAAACCGATCGCACTGAGACGCTCGATCAGCAGTGCCTGACAGCCGCCATCATCGGGGGTGATTGAAGGTCTGGCGATCAGGTCCGATGCCAGTTGCAAGGTTGCAGTTGTCATGATTTAACTAAATATCTCCTCGTATTGGTCGGTACTGAATCCGACATGGAGCTGATTGTCCCTGGCCAGTATCGGGCGCTTGATGATTGCCGGGTTGTCCAGCATAACGCGGATTGCCGAATCCTGGTCAATCTGGTCTTTTACCGTAGCGGGCAGGTTTCTCCATGTAGTGCCGCGGCGATTCAGCATGGCTTCCCATCCCAACGTAGATATCATCGATTGCAACTGGTGCTGGTTGAGTCCCTGCTTGCGATAGTCATGGAACTCGAATTCGATATGCTGATTATCCAGCCAGGCTTTAGCTTTCCTGATCGTATCGCAACTGGATATTCCGTACAGAGTTAGTGGGCAGGTCATCGAGCAGTTAAATGTTACGTATCAGTTCGTTGATGCCAACCTTGCTGCGCGTTTTTTCATCGACCTGTTTGACGATGACCGCGCAGTAGAGGCTGTACTTGCCGTCTTCGGACGGCAGATTACCGGCTACTACTACCGACCCTGCGGGAATTCGCCCATAGCTAACCGTATCGGTTTCGCGGTTATAAATCTTGGTGCTCTGACCGATATAGACGCCCATCGAAATAACCGAGTTTTTCTCGACGATGACGCCTTCGACTACTTCCGAGCGAGCACCGATGAAACAGTTATCTTCGATGATTGTCGGCGATGCCTGCAGGGGTTCGAGTACGCCGCCAATACCCACACCACCGGAAAGATGCACGTTCTTGCCTATCTGAGCGCATGAGCCGACTGTTGCCCAGGTGTCGACCATGGTGCCGCTGTCGACATAGGCGCCGATATTGACATAGGAAGGCATCATCACTACACCGGGTGCGACATACGAACCTTTACGCGCCACCGCCGGAGGCACCACGCGAATCCCGCTGGCCGCATGTTCCGCGGCGGAACATCCATCGAACTTGGAGTCAACCTTGTCGTAGTACTGGGTAAACCCGCCGGGCATGATTTGATTCTCGCGGATGCGAAAGGACAGTAGCACGGCTTTCTTCAGCCACTCATTGACCTGCCAGCTATCGGCCACCGGTTCAGCCACGCGTTGCCGCCCCGAGTCGAGCAGCTCGATCGCTTCGAGGACCGCACTCTTAGTCTCGGAATCGACGTTATCGGGGGTAATTTCAGCGCGATTTTCGAATGCCTGTTCGATAATTTGCTGAAGATCAGCCATGGTGTTTCTCCTAAAGAGCCGCTAACAATGAGTTGATTCGTCTGGCCGCGTCGACGCATTCATCCAGTGGGGCCACCAGCGCCATGCGCACCCGGTTTTCACCGGGGTTGACACCTTCTTGGTCGCGGGCAAGGAATCTTCCCGGCAGCACGGTCACGTTTTGCTCGGCGTAAAGGCGCTGCGCAAAATCGGTATCGGCAATTGGCGTTTCGGCCCACAGGTAAAAACCCGCCTGCGGTTTCTGCGGCGCGAGTGTAGCAGAAAGCAGTCCCAAAACCTGCTCAAATTTTTGCCGGTAGAGTCCACGGTTTTCAACTACATGGGCTTCGTCCGACCAGGCAGCGGTGCTTGCGGTCTGGGTCGCGGGAGGCAGGGCGCAGCCATGGTAAGTCCGATAGAGGAGAAATTTTTCCACTATGCTCGCATCACCGGCGACGAACCCGGAGCGTAGCCCGGGCAAATTGGATCGCTTCGACAGACTGTGAAACGCCAGACAATGCCTGAAGCTATCGTTGCCCATTTCGGCGGCAGCACCCAGCAGACCCGGGGGAGGATTATCTTCATCGAAGAAAATCTCTGAGTAACACTCGTCGCTGGCGATAACAAAGTCAAATTGATGGGCAAGATCGATCATTTGCTGCAGGTAACGTGTAGACATCACCGTTCCGGTGGGATTGCCGGGATTGCAAATGTAAATCATCTGACAGTCTGTCCATTGTTTAGCACTGATCCGATCAAGATTTGGCAGAAATCCGTTTGCCGGCAGACAATCGAGGTAACCAGGGGAGGCTCCGGCCAATATCGCGGCGCCTTCGTATATCTGGTAGAACGGGTTGGGCATGAATACCAGTGGATTGGCAGCGCGGCGGTCGACCACGCATTGCGCGATTGCAAACAGAGCTTCACGCGTACCGCTCACTGGGAGCAGGTTGATTTCAGGGTCGATGAGTTTTTGTTCGATGTTGAAACGCGTCGCCAGCCAGACCGCGATAGCCTCGCGTAACTCGTTGTTACCCCGTGTGCTGGGGTAGGTCGATAACTGGTGCAAATGCTGGATCAGGTTTTCGACGACAAACTGCGGCGCTGGATGTCGGGGTTCACCGATTGACAGGGCGATATGGTCGAGGTGTTTTGGCGGCTGCGAACCTTGTTTTAGCTGGGCCAGTTTTTCGAACGGGTAAGGCTGTAGCAGTGATAAATCTTGGTTCATGAGACATGGATCCAGGTTAGTACAGATAGTATAACGGTACTGCCGGGGTTTATTAACCCGACGCCTTGTAATCATTTATCCGACCCGAATTTGAGACCCAGCCCTCATTTCTAGCTGGAGAGGAGCATATAATTTAAACCTAGACCCTCAGTTATATGTTTGTGTGTTAGCCCCATTTTTTGATGGGGTTCTTTTTGAACACGATAAACGAAAGAATGATGCTGCCAGTGCCCGCTTGATGCGCATGTCGTCATAGCGTGGCAAAATAGCCTGGTTACCACTATCCAGGATCAGACTTGAGTGATACAGATAGCATGCGTCGGGACTATCTGGCCCTGCGCGACCAGGTTAGCAGTGCCCAACTGGCAACTCTTAGCCGTGACGCAACCCCGGAGGCGAGCTACGCTCCCTGCGTCTGGTTCCAGGGAGACTGTTTTGTATTCCTCAGCGAACTTGCCAGTCACACGCAAAATCTTAAACTCAATCCTTCGATTAGCCTGTTGCTGATCGAGGCCGAGGCTGCAGCCGGCAACGCGTTTGCACGTAAACGGATCAGCCTCTTCGGCAGCGCGCAGATTGTTGCTCGTGCTGACGACACCTACCAAACTGTTATCAGGGATTTTTATCACCGCTTTGGCGAGGTGATGAAACTTATCGAGCCCTTACCGGACTTTCATTTGTTCCGTATTATTGTGCAACGGGGTCGATTTATCCGCGGTTTCGGACAGGCATACGAACTGGCCGGTGACGGGCTCGAGCAACTCATCCGTATCGATCCGGCAAAATAGAGGCCTACAGCAGGCCACTATTTTCTTCATGCTGGATCATTTGTAGAACCTCTTGCCTGAGTTCGTCGGCCTGGTACATCCCGCTGGGAGTTTCCATCATCGCCTGATGCCAGGGTTTGACCAGGTCCTTCAGGCTATCGATATCTTTGACTGAATTGATCTGTTCGATCAATTTACCAACCCTGACGCGGTTGGCAAAGGTCAGTAGCGTATTGCACATAAGTTCCCTGGCACCTGTCTCGGGTACTTGCGGCAAGGTCGTATCAAGAGCGTAGTCGTATGCTGTACCGCCCCTCTCACGAACTATGAAACCCAGGCGCAGCAGGGTATCCAGTATCTCGGCGATATCATTGCAAAGCGATAATTTTTTCAGGGTCGAGGTGTCGTTTTTACCGTTGACCAGAATGAGCACACGTCGCTGTTTTACCGTCAGCGCATCGCTCCGATTTCCAATTTCCGAAAGGCCGCTCGCAGTTTTCTGGAAGATATCGCTTGCTTTCATGGAGTGCCTGTTTTGCGAATGGCTTAATAATACCGGGCAGTAGATTTGTTAAAACACGGATGCACAGAACTCGTTGACCGCGGCAAACGTTTCTCGATCATCGGTCAGCGCCTGCGACACGCTACTGGCACAAGCGTCGAGCGGACTGATTCCACTCACCATAAGCTAGCCGGCATGAATCAGTAAACGGACCTTGACGCAACCGGTCGGACCACGCAGCGAAATCGCCAGCCGGTTACGATACGCCGTTTTGAAAATATCAACTTCATTGGCGACAGCCCCGTAGCAGGGCTCTTCGGTAGTGCGGTATTCTTCTGGTTTGAGCGTCTGTGCTGGCATGCTTTTTTGCTTACAGTTCAGGGTGAGTATAGACAATCCACGACAATAAAGCGGATGGTCAATTATTTTTATTCTTGTAAAAATAAGGCTTAATTGATTTACCTGATTCAGCAGCCTGGCGCCGATATTATTGTCGCTCCATGCCCTCTCTGTAAGCTAAATGTGGAAATCTACCAGGATGAAATTAATGCAAAATTTGGTAGCAACTTCGATATGCCTATGGTCTACTACTGCCAGCTTATATCCGTGGCCTATGGTCCAAGTGCCGAAGACTCAGCACTAGATGGCCGGTTAATCGAGGCTAAGAAACTGGAGGAGATAGCTGCTAAATAAAAATATAACGGCAGCGAGGACGAGAAGGGCGCCCATGGGCGCCTTTTTTTTGCGCTACCGGTCTCGATCGAAAGGACGAGTATAATGCTGATTTGTGCGCCGTAGTATCGTCCGCACGAGCGGGGTATGATCCTTTCGCGTTGCTGGCTGTTTTGATTACTATCGTGAGTTGCGGCCACAGTAGTACCGCCGGAGAACTTTTCTAGTATGCATGACTTTAGCGATGCTGACCGTGCGATTTCTCGCTGGTTAAAATTGTGCCTGATTTTGATTTTCTCGATGGTTATCCTTGGCGGTGCGACCCGGTTGACCGGATCCGGCCTATCTATGGTGACCTGGCATCCGACCGGCATGCTGCCCCCGCTTGATAGCGAGCAATGGCTCGAAGAATTCGAGCGTTACCAGCAGTTCCCCGAGTTTCAGCTAATCAATCGTGAAATGACCCTCGCGGGTTTCAAGCAGATCTTCTGGTTCGAATATTCGCACCGCATGCTGGGCCGACTGATAGGCCTGGTATTCCTGTTGCCGTTTGTTTATTTCTGGCTGCGCAAGATGATAAAGCCTGGTTTGACTCCAAGGCTGATTGTCATGTTTTTACTCGGCGGATTCCAGGGTCTGCTCGGCTGGTACATGGTTAAAAGCGGGCTGGTTAGCAATCCGCATGTCAGCCAGTATCGATTAAGCGCACATCTGCTGAGTGCGATTCTGATTTACGGTTTCATTTTGTGGACGATATTCAGCCTGGCAACTGCAGAAAAATATCGCCGCCTGTCTGATTCGAGTGTCGCTGCCTGGCGCAAGGTGTCACTAGGACTGGTTACCCTGGTGCTGGTCACCATAGTCTCTGGTGGATTCGTCGCCGGCCTCAAGGCAGGCCTTATATTTAATACATTTCCTCTGATGGGCGGCAATTTGATACCCGAAGGTATCGGCGCGCTGTCGCCGTGGTACCTGAATCCGCTGGAAAATTTGGTAACGGTGCAATTCGACCACCGCTGGCTTGCCATGGGTACCGGAATATTGTTGATAGTCTGGTATATTCGCGGACGTTCGAGTTTTGATCAGCCCGGGCTACAGCGCAGTTTCAAACTGGTTGGCATGATGGTGATAGTACAGTTGCTACTGGGCGTTGCGACGCTATTGATGCAGGTCCCGGTATTACTGGGCGTGTTGCACCAGGCGGGGGCCTTGCTATTGTTCAGTGTCCTGCTGTTTAATATTCACGCGCTAAGCCGAGTGTAGTTGGCGAGCCAGGTGGTTATAATTGATTATTTCGAGCAACACGAAACAGGCGTCCGATGAGTAACATCAGGATTGGACATGGCTACGATGTGCACGCATTCGCTGACGGCGATGGCTTTGTGCTGGGCGGCGTACACATCAGCTGTGCAAAAGCGGTGATTGCGCACTCGGATGGCGATGTACTGATCCATGCACTTTGCGATGCCCTGCTTGGAGCTCTGGGACGTGGTGATATCGGCCAGTTGTTTGCCGATAGCGATGCGCAAAATGAAAATCGTGATAGTCGCGAGTTTTTACGTGATATCAAACAGTTAATCGACACCGACAGTTACCGCCTGGGTAATGTCGATCTCACTATCGTCGCGCAGGCGCCAAAAATGGCAACTTACATCGCGGCGATGAAGCACAACCTGGCACAGGATCTGGACTGCGAAACCAGCAGTATCAATGTCAAGGCGACCACCACCGAAGGCCTCGGGTTCATCGGCCGGGAACAGGGCATAGCGGTAACGGCCGTGGTGTTACTGGAGCATAGCTTAAGATGACGCTGGGACCGGTTATGCTGGACGTCAAAGGTTGTGCGCTCGACGATGATGATCGCAGGCGACTCATGCACCCCGCGGTGGGGGGCGTCATTTTATTCAGCCGCAACTATCAGGATAGTGAGCAACTCGCCAGCCTGTGCAGCGAAATTCACGCACTAAGGGATCCGCGCCTGGTGGTTGCGGTTGACCAGGAAGGTGGACGAGTGCAGCGATTTCGGGAAGGTTTTCAGGCCTTACCAGCCATGGGACACCTGGGTGATCTTTATGATCAGGATCCGCAGCAGGCATTAAGGAGTGCCGCAAGCTTCGCCTGGGTAATGGCTGCCGAACTGCTGCACTACGGGATAGATTTGAGCTTTGCGCCGGTGCTCGATATAGGCAACCCGGTAAGCAGTGTAATCGGTGATCGGGCTTTCCATCGTGATCCTGAAACGATTGCCCATCTGGCAAATGCCTGGGTGCGTGGGATGCGCAGTGCGGGTATGGAAGCCGTTGGCAAACATTTCCCGGGCCATGGTTCGGTGGAAGGAGATTCGCATCATGTGATGCCGTTCGATCGACGCAGTTTTGCTGAAATCGAAGCCCTGGACCTGGTTCCATTTCGACGGGTTATCGATACCCATTTGGCCGGCATCATGATGGCGCATGTGATATACGATCATGTTGACAAGTATGCTGCGGGTTATTCCAGATACTGGATCGAGACGGTGCTGCGTCAGCAGATGGAATTCAATGGCATCGTTTTTAGCGACGATCTGAGCATGAGCGGCGCCGAATCGGTCGGCGGTTACCCGGAACGTGCCCGGCACGCACTCGCGGCCGGCTGTGATATCTTACTGGTGTGTAATAATCCCTCAGGCGCCGATGAGGTGCTGGAGTCGTTGCAGGGATACTCGAATCCAACTTCGCAGTTACGCATGATACGTTTGCATGGACAGGTTGCGAATGCGGACCTGTTTGCATCGCCCGATTGGCAAAAGGCCTGCGAAGAACTGCGTGCTTTTAATCAACGCCTCGGCCTGGCAGAAAGTGGAGATTTGTTCGAATAATGTTTGATTGGCAAAACTGGCTGCCCGCTTCGAACCCGGAACTGGTGTGGATAATACAGGTATTCTTTATCGCCCTGGCCACCGCGCTGGTGAGTTTCGTCAGCAAGCACCTGCTCAAAAAAATGGCGACCAAAGTGGGCGGCACCCGAACTCGCTGGGACGATGTTTTATTGCAGGCCCTGGTACGCCCGATTGGTTGGGTGATCTGGTTGTTGGGTCTCGATATTGCCGCCGATATTATCTATACCGAGACTCAAAGCGCCATATTTGTTTATGCGGATTCGGTGCGCGAGGTGGGTATACTGCTTTGCCTGACCTGGTTTGTGCTCGGCATAATCCGCGGTTCCGAACAGGAATTTGCGCGTAGATCCGATCAGGTAGACAAGACCACTGCGCAGGCTATCGGCAAGTTACTGCGGCTGGCGGTATTCATTACCTCGGTGCTGGTCATATTGCAGACCCTGGGTTATAGCATTTCCGGGGTGCTGGCGATGGGTGGCGTTGGCGGCATTGCCGTTGGTTTTGCCGCCAAGGACTTGCTCGCCAATTTTTTTGGCGGCTTGATTGTTTACCTCGATCGGCCCTTCGCGGTGGGCGACTGGATTCGTTCGCCGGATCGCCAGATCGAGGGTACCGTGGAAAAGATAGGCTGGCGTATGACGATGATCCGTAACTTCCAGTCGCAACCCATGTACGTGCCGAATTCGGTGTTCACCAACGTTATCGTTGAAAATCCGTCGCGCATGTTGAATCGGCGCATTTACGAAACCATCGGTTTGCGTTACTCGGATCTGACCAGCATGGATAATGTTGTTGCCGAGGTCCAGGCGATGTTGAAAGAACACGAGGAGATTGATGCCGAGAAGACGATGATTGTCAATTTCAACGAATTTTCTGATTCCTCGGTAGACTTCTTCGTCTATTGCTTTACCAAAACAACTCAATGGGTAAAATTTCACGAGGTCAAACAGAACGTGATGCTGCGTATTACCGAGATTATTGCGGCCAACAATGCGGAGATTGCGTTCCCGACATCGACAATTCATATTGCCGAACCGATAGCGATAGATAATACGTAACATGGACGCAGACAGAGCCCAGCAAGTGCATCAAAGCGCCGAACTATTGTTCGATGATGAAGCTGTTGAACAGGCGATCGTCAAGCTGGCGCACAAAGTAGAACAGGATTGTGGGCAGGACTTTCCATTAGTGCTATGCGTCATGAACGGAGGGCTTTACCTGACCGGGCAACTACTGAGGCACTGGAATTTCCCACTGACTCTCGATTATGTGCATACCACCCGGTATCGACTGGCGACCCTTGGCAAGGACGTGTTGTGGAAGGCATATCCGCAAAACGAAATAAGGGATCGCAAGGTGATTATTGTCGATGATATTTTCGATCAGGGTTACACGCTGGAAGAGGTTAAATCCTACTGTCTCAAGCACGGCGCACGCAAATGCAGCAGTGTATTCCTGATTCGTAAAACCCACGCGCGTAAAAGATCTGACATCAAGCCGGATTTCGTCGGACTGGAATGTGATGATTGCTATGTCTATGGAGTTGGTATGGATTTGAATGGACACTTCCGCAATCTGTCCAGCATTTATGCATTGCCGGAAAAGGTCGTCTAGTGCTGGGTATCATTGGAGGCAGTGGCCTTTACTCACTGGGTGAGCATTTTGCGCTCGAAGAGCAAGCCTCGCGTAAAACGCCTTTCGGTGATACTTCGGCCGATGTATTACAGGGGCGCTGGCAAGATGTCCCGCTGGCGTTTTTGCCTCGCCACGGCGCCGATCATAAAGTGCCTCCGCACCGGGTAAACTATCGCGCCAACATCTGGGCGTTGAAGCAACTCGGTGTGAACCAAATCATTGCCATCAATGCCGTCGGTGGGATCACCGCGGATACGCCACCGTTGACCCTGGTCTTGCCGGACCAGATCATCGATTACAGTTCAGGACGCGAGCATACTTTTTTCGATGGTGACGATGGTCAGGTTTCGCATGTTGATTTCAGCTGGCCCTATAGTGCTGAATTACGCGGCATTTTGATGGAGGTTGGATTGCAGCAAGGGCAGCCCCTGGTGGCTGCGGGCACTTACGGCAGCACCAATGGGCCCCGCCTCGAGAGCGCCGCCGAAATAACCCGTCTGCAACAGGATGGCTGTAATGTGGTAGGTATGACCGGCATGCCCGAGGCCGTGCTGGCACGAGAACTGGAAATAGATTATGCCTGCCTGGCGCTGGTTGTTAACTGGGCTGCCGGTGTTGAAGACAAAGCCATCAGCATGCAGGAAATCATGGCTAATGTAGAGCAGGGTATGCAGCAGGTTAAATCATTACTACTCGCTGCGGCCAGGTTGATCGCGCAATGAACTACTGCAGTCAGTGCGGGCAACCAGTCAGCCTGAAGATCCCTGTCGATGACAATCGTGAGCGCTTTGTTTGCGATCACTGTGGTTACGTGCACTATCAAAACCCGAATAACGTATGCGGCGCCCTGTTGACGCGTGATGACAGGATTTTGCTATGCAAGCGAGCCATCGAACCGCGCTATGGACGATGGACCTTGCCAGCGGGATTCATGGAAAATAATGAAACCGTTGCCGAGGCTGCGGCGCGTGAAGCAATGGAAGAGGCCAATGCGCAGGCCGGTCCGCTGACCCTGTTCGGTATTTTCAGCATGCCGTATATATCCCAGGTATACCTGATGTTTCACGGTACCCTTGCCAGTGAGGAAATTTCCGCGGGCCTGGAAAGCCTCGAAGTCGGTATGTTCACGCAGGATAAGATCCCGTGGGAGGAACTCGCCTTCCCGGTAGTGACCCATAGCCTGGAATTGTTTTATGAGCATGGTACCGACAAGGTCCATCATGCATGGTTTAGTCGTGGTCCGGGCCGTAAGGTTAAATTGCATTCCATTGACTAGGCTCATGTGTGGTGACTTCGAGGGAGAATTGCATTCTATTGACCAAGTTCAGGTGCGCTGACTTCGAGGGGGTCAGAGCACGGTTTTCGGTGCTTTCCGAGTCGGGATTGACGTGGTTGGCGAAAACGTGGTCTGACCCCGAGGGTTCAGGTCCTAGGAAGTCGGAGTCGGGCTAAGTTCCGAGGTTGTCCTTGACTGCCGGATCCTGCAGTAGGGAGATATCGGTAAATTCTGCAACTACCGACTGATTGCGACCATTGTTTTTGGCTTCATAGAGGGCAATATCGGAACGCTTGATCAGTTCGTTGATACTTTCTCCCTTGACGATGGCCGCACAGCCGAGACTGGCGGTTACCTGCCCGGCTTTTTCAAAATCGGTGTTGGCAACGAGTTGTCGTATGGTTTCTGCGATTGGCAGCAAATCGGCTTCCTCTATCGTGGTACAGCAGATGAGGAATTCCTCACCACCCCAGCGTGCCACGTAATCGCTGGTGCGAATCGCGCTGGCAATAACTGAGGCCAGCTTTTTCAGTACCTTGTCCCCGGTGTCGTGACCCAGCTTATCGTTAACATTTTTGAAGTGGTCGATGTCCAGCATGATGATGCCAAAGCGCTGATTATGACGTTCGAATCGAGAGTATTCCTGGCGTAGAATCTGATTCATATGGGTACGGTTTGAGAGCCCGGTCAAATTGTCGGTCAGGGCCATGCGGGTCAATTCGCTATTGTCCTCGAGCAATTCTTTCTGGGTATCGAGCAGGGACTCGGTGCGTTCGTAAATCTTCTGCTCCAGGTAGTTATTCATTTCCTGTAACTGGCCCGACAATTTACGCCCATACCAGATCGCAATGCAGGTCACGGTTACACTAACGATAACGGCTATGATCGAAAAAATGGCGATCTGGGTACGGCTCTTCTCCGCGTCACCGCTGGCCACAAGCAATATCTTTTGTACGTCCATGCGCTGTGCCTGGGTGAGTTCTGACAAATGAGACAGCAGCGGTGCAGTTTTTGGTAGTACTTCCTGCAGCAAAATCTTGCTTGCTTCATCGCGGCTGCCATTGAGAAACAACACCGACACCTGGCGATTTAAATCACCGATATCACGGTCGAGACGATCGATCGCCGCCATGATTTCACGTTCACGTGGCGCCAGCATAGGTACTAGTCGGTCGTGGGTTTCGATATAGGCGCCGCTTAAGCGATTGAAATTGGGCCAGGATTCGGCCTCGATAAATTCCTCGTCATGCAGCAGCATGGATTGCATGAAACGAGTGCGGTTTTGAATGATGGTCGACAGTTCATTAATCAGGTTTATTTTTTCGAGCTGATGGGAAACCTGGACGTTGACCTCGCGATTGCTGCCGCTGGTCGAGTGGAACGCGATGAAAGCCAGCGCTATCATCATCAGGATAACAATGGTAAATCCATAGATAAGAAAACGAGTAGGGTGGTGCATTTACCGAGTTTTCTCCTTGAACCTGGCGTCCACTGCGCGGGGTTTTAGGGCTGTCATTAAATTAATTATAGGATAGTACTGCAAATCTTTTGCTGAACCTGGTCGATATCGCGATAAATCACGCCGTGGATATCACTGTCGAGCGTGACCAGGGTCTTGTTTTCCGCGGTGATCAGTTTGTCGAGCGTTTGCATGCTTGCTGGATCGACGACGGGGTCGTGATCTCCCTGGTAAAGGTGTACATTTGCATTGATCGTGAGCTTATCTTCGGTCAAGTGGTCTATAAATTGTTGCAATTGGTAAACCGCCCGCACCGGAATATGCTGATAATTGACCTCGGGGTTTTCGGGTTCGTTGGGGGTGAAAGGCACTAATCCTTCGGAACTCACCCAACTCACCAGGCGGTTGGCGTGGTGTACCAGGGGTACGAAAACCATATTCCTGTTTTTGAAATGCACCGGTGCGCAAACGCTGGTGACCGATTTGATTTTTTTATCCGGATGATCCGACGCATGGTTTAAAGCCAGTAGCCCTCCAGTCGAAAATCCGACTATATGCACCGATTCGCTGAAAGCCTTGATGATGTCATATCCGCTTTCCACCGACGCAGCCCAGTCATGCCAGTTGCGACTACGCAAGTCCCAGGGTGAAGTACCGTGGCCTTTGAGTCGAACTCCAAGCACATGATGACCGGCGGCGTGCAGACGTTCGCCGAGACCCCTCATTTCGGCAGGACTGGACAGGAAGCCGTGGATCAACAGTACTGCCGAGGCGAGTTTGCGGGTTGATTTGAGGAAAAACCAGTTGGCATCGGCGGTTTGCGTTTGCTGCGAATTAATATCCGCATAGCGTTCGCGTTGGAACTGTTGACGATCCCAGTCGTAGGCGAGAATCTGGTCGTTAAAACGATAGTCCGCCAGGCTACGTGCATCGATTTTGTCGATGAGCCTCATCGCTTTATCGATGCTGCGGGTGACATGCGATAAAGGACTGACTTCATTCGCATACACGCTGATCAGGTTTTCAGTGCGAACTTCATCGACCGCGAAATCCCCGGTCAGTTTTTGATCAAGCACATACTCTCCTTGCGCAACGTGTACCAGTTTCATGTTTTCCGCAGTTCTGAGAAACTGTTCGAGTCGACTACTCCCCTTGCTGATAATCCCCGTGTACTCATCAGGATTACACAGGCTGCGATGTAATTGTGACTCGGACTTCTGCAATTGCTTGATGCTGAGATAAAGCATTTTATGAAAGCGGCTGCAGCTAATTTGACGAAGTCCCTGCTGGTAAAGTTTGAGTATTATCAGTGAGGCGATATGACTGAGATTGACAGTGACTGCCTCGTACATCGAGCGCATATAGTCATCGCGTACCTTGTTGGACTTAACCCTCATGGCGATCGCATGAATGCGTCCGCCCCAGTGACCTGAGCTGGGTTTGAGTGCGAATAGTTCGTCTAAAGATTCAAACTGGTGTACGACGTTGGGCAGCATTCTTTTTTCCCACCACTTCCAGTAATTACCGGCGATGATCGGTCGCGAAAAGCGGATATCCATATCGGTATGCTTGAACAGCAGGTTGCCTTCGATGATCAACTCTTCGGTGAAACGCTTGTTGATACCTTTGTTAAACAGGCGCGCGGTCTGGTGCAATATATTGTCGCTTACCCGGATCGGGTAGAAAGTAATGTGACTGGGTACGATGACAGTGGGCT
>Ga0209271_10000081_pt1 | contig 35721 bp, 40 predicted proteins | sample tdAd002_FD_187123 | JGI IMG/M metagenome (GOLD analysis project Ga0209271, IMG submission 187123) | Marine sediment microbial communities from the Atlantic coast under amendment with organic carbon and nitrate - tdAd00.2 (SPAdes)... | ecosystem: Environmental > Aquatic > Marine > Coastal >... | reverse complement strand
GACGCGACTGGGACAATAAGTGATATCCCAGCTCCAGACTTGATTGGGCCGGGTCGCGGTAAAATGACGGGCACTGTTGGACTTTGCCTTGATCTTTATTATGTAAGGAAAAGCTAGGATCAGCATGTGATAGACTTTCTCGGAAGTATTGAAACCTGAGTCATCCATGGAAAGGGATCAACTATCGCGCAAGCTAGCAGTTATCCTACATGCCGATGTGGTCGGCTCAACTTCGCTTGTCCAGCAAAACGAAACACTCGCACACGAGCGTATTCAAGCTACATTCCGCCATTTTTCAGAAACTATCTGTTCTTACGGCGGAGTAACTCACGAGCTACGTGGAGATGCTCTCGTCGCAGAGTTTGATCGGGCTTCTGATGCTGTTCCTGCAGCTCTTGCCTTTCAGGTGTCGAACGGCGAGTTTAACTCCAGGCTCAAGGACGATATTCAGCCACAATTACGGATAGGTATTAGCTTGGGTGAAGTGATTATTGCTGACGACACGATTACAGGAGCGGGAGTTGTACTGGCGCAGCGGCTTGAGCAGTTAGCTGATTCGGGCGGCATCGTAGTTCAAGGTGCCGTATCCGAAACGGTGCCAACCCGAATGCCATTTGATTTTGAGAGCCTAGGTGAGCAGAAACTCAAGGGCTTCGAGCTACCAGTCAGGGCCTTCACTGTAAGTTTGAAAGCCGGTGAGTCGATTCCAATGCCAGAACTCAATGCAGATAAGCTGGATGAAACAATTCTCCTCAATGAATCCGCTGTGCAATCTGTAATAGTAGATATTGGTAAGCCTTCGATCGCGGTACTACCATTTAATAATATGAGTGGTGATGAGGAGCAGGAGTATTTTTCTGATGGTCTAACGGAGGATATAATTACCGAACTGTCCCGTTTTCACGATCTTTTCGTAATTGCGCGACATTCTTCCTTTGCGTTCAAAAACCAAGCTTTGAATATTACCGATATCGGTAAGAGCCTCGGGGTGCAGTACCTGGTTGAAGGAAGCGTCAGGAAATCATCCAGGCGCGTTCGAATAACTGCACAGTTGATCGAAGTCGCGACTGGTAACCATGTTTGGGCTGACCGCTACGACCGGGAGCTGGAAGATATCTTTGCGGTTCAAGATGATGTGGTAAGGACTATTACCGCAACCCTGGTTGGAAGGGTGGGGTTAACACATCGCGATCGAGCACAAAATAAACTTCCAAATAACATGGATGCTTATGACTGGTTTGTGCAGGGGCGTGCGCTCTACAACACTACGACTCCTGACGATAATATCAGAGCTTGCTCAATGTTTGAAAAAGCCACCACACTCGACCCCAATTTTGCGACGGCATACGCGCTACTTGCCCAGACCTACCTCCGTGACTGGGTCACTTTCTGGGAGTATCTACCCGAAACAAGCTACCAACGAGCATGGGAATACGCCAGAATCTCAGTAGAGCTAGACGATACTGACAGCGTGACCCATTCGTCGCTTGGGTTTGTAAACCTCTTCAATGGTAACCACGACCAGGCTTTTTATCATTTAAACCGGGCGCTCGAACTAAATCCCGGTGATATTGATGCGCTGATCTTTATTTCGCGTTGCGAGATGTTGTCAGGTAACCCGGAGAGAGCCATTGAAAGGATCAACGAGGCAAACCGGTATAATCCATTCGGCAAATATAATTGGTCCCTGGTTCCCGCTTACTATGCGATGCAACGTTACGATGAAGCCAAATCGGCCATGTCCGCGATACAAAATCCCGCGGCCTTGATGATCATCTGGATGGCGGCTGTATACGCACAAGCGGGTGATATCGAGAAAGCCAACGAACTAGCCGCCAGATTTGTCGCCATTGTAGAACAAAAGCTGGGAGCGCTTGGTGTGGAGACGCCGCCCAACTGGTTAGGGTTTGTTGATGAACGCTGGCCATTCAAACATTCCAGGGACAGGGAACATTTTTTGGAAGGTCTGCGCAAAGCAGGTCTAGCGGAGTGACTCAGGGCTAATTTATTTTATGAAATTCTTACTCTACTGGTTTCCCTTTTCAGGTTCGCTTGCGCCAATGGCAGTGCTGGAGGAAGTTGAAGTTTCCTACGACAAAACGCTGATCGACATGACTAAAGGTGAACACAAAACGCCAGAGTACATGAAAATTCATCCCCTTGGACTTGTGCCGGCAATGCAATTAGAAAATGGTAAATTTGTATTCGAATCGGCTGGGATATGCATGTACCTTGCTGATCGATATATAGAATACGGGCTCGCTCCGGCAAATGATGATCCAACACGGGGGGTCTACAACCAGTGGATGCTGTTTCTGGCCAGTTCTATTTACCCGGTATATGGCCGAATTGCGCACCCTGACTGGTATAGCACAGACCCATCTCAAAGTGACGAAATAAAAACCGCCGCTATTTTGGAGCAAAGAGAGCAATGGAGGATAGTGGAGGAAGCGCTTAAAAATCAGGTTTGGTTGCTGGGCAAGCAGTTCTCAACTGCTGATATTTATCTGCTGATGTTATCTACCTGGGAAGAAGATCAGAAAGTATTTGCCGAGATGTTTCCCAACGTGACCAGGGTAGCGCTAGCCGTCGCGAAACGACCTGCTGTGCAGCGAGTACTGCGTTGGCATAGTGTCTAGTAATTCCAGCCTGACTTACTATTGCATCCATCAAATGCCATTATTCATGCCTGATAGAAGGATACTTCAATGGCGGATGAAGTGATCTGTCAGCGAGTGTTTGTACAGAATATTCAAGAAAACTATTAGCACAAATTTCTGGTACAACCCGATAGTGTGGCGTAGCCAGGGTGTACGATTTTCGGGTTGCTTCCACAGGTAAGACATTGTAAGCCTGTCAGGTTCGCCGGTCGCAGTAGCCGCTAACGCCTTGCAGTATTCGGAGTTGGCGTCTGGGTGTGATTTGAGGCCATCGATAATATAGCCCAGGTATTCAATTGAGGGTTTCAAGTTCGGGGTGGAGCGGTTGGTTTGATAAAAAAATAGAGCCACCCCATCTTGTTCAACGAATGTGCGCCGGTACCTTTTTACTACTGGTACACCTTCATAAAAATCCATTCGCGCGGCATCCCTTCCTGAAAGTGTGTAGAGAAATCCGTATAATGACTCGCCCGGAGCTTGTTCAGCGGAGGCGAACGCGCAGCCAACCCATGGCGCCGGATGATCGAAGCGCAGACCATAATCCCTAAGTGTGAAAGGTTTTACTTCAAATGGAGCAATCCGTCGACCCTTGAGCACGGTGTCGCTTAGATTAGCACCGAAAGCCAAATATTGAACCTGCTTAGGGCCGTGGCCAAAAAGACGGGCCATGTTGCAGGCTTCGAACAGAATTCTCCAAATTAAGTATCGAATCATAGGGTGTCGAACTGAACAGGGATGGTGACAAAATACTTAACTATGTTACCTGGGTCAATTACATCTCCTTAAAGTACCCAATGTCTCGAATTATAACTAGATCACTATTCGAAAGGTGTAATTCGTTAAATACCACACCGCATTACTAATTCTTAGTTTGGTGGCCTAAATCAAGATGGTCTACTATTTCAAGAACAGAGTAGTATGGAAACATTAAATTAGTCGAAGGTCTGTTTTGGGTGTCAGAAACGGACCTCCAGCCACGCGGGAGACAGCCTGAAATAGCAACCGTTAAAACGGGGACTTGACAGTGACGCCCGATTAAAGGAGCAGATATCGTTTTTAGATGTTTGCTCGCGTCGCTTAGATTTCCGCGGTAATATAATTTTTCCCCAACTCTAGGTGGGTGTCTCCAAATGCAAGAATACCTCCCTCGTAAGCTTGCTGCCATCCTGTATGCTGATGTTGTCGGTTATAGCCGGCTTACGGGAGAGGATGAAGATGGTACCCATCGATTGCTCAGCGAATACCTCGATTTAATCAGTGCTGAAATAAAGCGATTTAAAGGCAGGGTTGTTCACTATGCCGGTGACGCCATACTGGCCGATTTCTGTACTGTGACTGAAGCACTTGCTTGTGCGATGGGCATCCAGAATGACTTGGCAACTCGCAGTAAGAACCTACGCGAGGATCGTAGAATGGAGTTTCGTATAGGGATCAATCTGGGGGAGGTAATTGTAGATCGAGATGATATTTATGGTGACGGTGTAAATATAGCTGCGCGTTTAGAGAGTCTCGCTCAGCCCGGTGGAATCTGTATTTCCGAATCGGCACGCGCTGCTATCGGCAACAAACTTTTGGTGGATTATGATTTTTTAGGAGAGCAGAAGGTAAAGAATATTGTCGAACCTGTCCGGGCTTATCTAGTCAGGGTGACCGATAAGTCTGATCGGACCTCTGAGGTAACAAGCAGCCCACCAGGACCTTCCCGCCAATTATCAGTAGCGGTATTGCCGTTTACCAACCTCAGTGACGATACAGATCAGGAGTATTTTGCCGATGGCTTAACCGAGGATATCATAACTGCCCTGACAATCTGGCGGTCGTTTCCCGTCGTTTCACGGAGTTCTGTTTTTACTTACAAAGGCCGCAACGTAAATGCCCAGCAGGTGGCAGATGAACTCGGTGCTCGCTATGTTCTTGAAGGTAGTGTACGAAAAGGTGGGAATCGCGTACGAGTTAATGCGCAACTAATCGATGCCGAGACAGGCCACAATTTGTGGGCGGAAAATTTTGATCGTGATCTTGAAGATATATTTGCCGTTCAAGATGAGATTACACGTCGTATCTGCGCTATTGTGGTGCCTGAGTTCGAACACATGGAAACCGAGCGATCAAAGAAGAAGCACCCGGATAGCCTTGATGCCTGGGATTTTTACCTTCGCGGGCTATCGCATCTTCACACAACTACCAAAGAAGGCAATGCTCAAGCCCACGAAATGTTCAAACAGGCACTTAAGCTGGAACCGAACTACGGGCTGGCCCTATCAGGTGTCTCCTATGTGCTCAATCGTGATTTACTCCTTGATAACATGGACTCCTATGAAAAGAATGCCACGCAGTGTCTTGAGGCAGCTAAGAGGGCTATCGACCTGGATGAATCGCTGGCAGTAAGTCGGACAGATCTCGTGCGAGCCCTTTTGTGGTGTGGACAACACGATGCTGCGATATATGAGGCGAGCCAGGCCATTAAACTCAATCCTTCGAACACCCTGGCTCAGGGATGGTTGGGGGCAGCCCTTGTTTTTGCCGGCCGGGATAGAGACGGAATCCAGTATCTGGAGAATGCAATTGAACTAGCTCCCCGAGACCCACGTAATAGATTTTTCATGACACATCTCGCGCTTGCGTTTCTAACCCTGGATGAATTGGATAATGCTTTAGATTGGGCCAGGTTAGCTGCTCAATCACAATCCGATTTTACTGAGGCCACTGTTGCGCTTGCGTCTATCCTTGCTCACACGGGAAAACATGATGAAGCAGAATCTGTTCTCAATCAGCACAATATTAGAGATATTAGTTCCATAAGCGAACGCCCCTTTTGGAGAAGGTACCTTTACCCGGCAACTAAGAATCTGGTTTTCGAAGGCTTACGAAAGCTGAATTTTAAGGGATAGATTGCCGTTAATTCCAGAGGATTGATACGTGAATGCAAACATATCATTGATGAGCACAGAGTCCGCTCTGGGTCGGTAGCCCTCTCTGTCAGGATAGTTGCCACATGGAATCATTTAATTATTTTACAATTATGGCGGTGAGGAGACTGATATGAGTTACTCTATTTCGAGCCCACAGAAACTGTGTGACCAATTATCCTTTGCTAAAAAGTAGAACTGATTAATTGTCCGCGGTTTGTTGTTCATTACCGCTGCAAACCGGCAGGTATCTATTTTGCCTTCGACCAGTCGCCATTCAGTAAGATTTTTGATCAAGGCCGAATAGCTTAATTGATTCAGGAAGGTTATTGCCTGTTCCGTAGCAGGTAGAGCTTTGAAGTATGCTTCTTTAGCACACCAGGTTCGATAGAATTGATCATCTTGTGTCGATTCATTTTGCGCGAGATGGTCAAGCTCCTTATCATTCATAAATACTTCTGCCAGGGCCAAATAATTTCGCTGTTTGTTGGTGGTTTCAATATCAATTCCTAAAGGACAGTCAGACAATGCAAAACAGATGAGGCCATCACTATGACTCAGGCTATGGTAAGTGTTTTTAGGCAGGTTACATACAACAGGTGCTGAATCAAATCGTTCAAAAAATTGCCATTCTTTTTCCTGTAGCTGAAAATGTTGGCTAAGCGCGTGTCGCATTAACGCCCGGCTCAATAAATATTCGCCGCGCTTATTATTACTTTTTATACTTTTTAGCCTATTTTTCTCTGAATCTGAAAATAGATTTCGTATTGACTGCTCGGCGTTCATTGCCGAATCTGAAACTCTGGCAAACCAAAGTTGCAGTGTGTCAGGAAGGACGACTACATTACTATCCATAATAGTAAAAAACTATATTACATCTAATAATGGTAGGCATAGTATAAGTGTCTTTGTTGATTGACATTACGCAAGATTTCGCGTGAAAAAATTCAGGCTTAAGAACAGTTTATCCTAATTATTTAGAGGCGAGTGTTAAAAATGGGAACGTGGTTTTGATGTTGGATTTTCGCCTCGAATCGTGGGCTGCAATCGCCCCGGGGCTGGAATCCAGTGAAGATTGGAAGCGATGGTTGCAGCAACCGGAAGCAATAGATGCTCCGCTGGGGGAGATTCCGCTAGCAGGCATTCCTGCAATGTTGCGTCGACGTTTCAGTACCCTGGGTAAGTACGTCATGGGGGCGGTACTGCCGCTGGTTGACGGGGTTACGTCAATTCCTAGTATTTTCGCTTCACGGCATGGTGAAACCGAATTGTCTTTCGCGTTACTTGAAGGTATAGCGCGAGACGAGCCGATGTCACCGACCCGGTTCAGCCTGGGAGTGCATAACGCGATCAGCGGCCTGTATTCAATTGTGCGTAAAGATACCAGTGCGGTGACTGCCATCGCCGCCATGGAAGGTCTGGTTTTGCAGGCATTGTTCGAAGCGCTAGGCCAGCTGCAATCTTCTGATAGAGTGCTCTGCGTCATCTACGAGATGCCGTTGGCCGGGTTTTACAGCGACCATACAACTGCTGAAGACGAACCCTTCCCCTATGCGATCGCGATGGTTCTCGGTAACGAGGATGGTGCCGCATATCGGCTCGAGCAGACAGGGCCAGGAACGCTAGCCGAGCCTTCGCAACCGGGCCAACTCCATACTGAAGCACTTGGCTTACTCAGGTTGCTGTCGGGTATGTCCGACGAAATTGTGTTTCCGGGACCACAAACCAGCTGGCGGATCGCAAGGGTTGAAGCATAATTGTTAGCCCGGCTTGATCATGCGTGGCGCTGGTTTGGGACAGCATTCAGCTTTCTGCTATTTGGAATCGGCGGCCTGCTGGTGCCGCTGATCATGGTGCCGCTGTTGTATTGTCTGCCGGGAGACGATTCAATCCGTGCACGTCGCGCGCGTCGCTTCATTCACCTGATATTCCGTCTGTACATAGAAACAATGCGTTTTCTGGGAGTGTTGAGCTACTGCATCGAAGGCGTCGAAAAACTGCGAGGCGCCAGGCTGATACTGGCCAACCATCCATCGTTGCTGGACGTGGTATTTTTAATTTCCATGGTGCCGAACGCCAACTGCGTGGTCAAAGGCAAACTGAAGCGTAACTTTTTCATGCGCTGGGCGGTCAAGGCGACGGGATATATCATGAACGAGGAAGCGGGTGAAGTCATCGACTCGGCCAGACGAGTGATCGACGAGGGTCAGACCTTAATCATCTTTCCTGAAGGAACCCGGACTACTCCATCGGAAAGAATCCAGTTTAAACGTGGCGCTGCCAATGTCGCCATCAGAACCGGTTCCGATATCACACCAGTTTTGATATATTGCACCCCGACGACCTTAACCCGTAATGAGTCCTGGTACGAGGTGCCTGACCAGCGCATGCATTTCCGGATATTGGTGCAGGACCCGTTGGGAATTGATCTATACTTGAAGGATTCGGTCCCTTCCAGGGGGAGCCGAAAACTGACTGTCGATCTAATCGATTATTTTAACCGGGAGCTCGATACGCATGAGTGATTTACGGCTCGAACTGAAACAAAAGATCATCGAGACCCTGGATCTCGAAGACATTGAAGCTGCCGATATCGTCGATGACGAAGCGCTGTTCGTGGATGGTCTCGGCCTGGATTCAATCGACGCGCTGGAGGTTGGCCTAATGTTGCGGCAGCAATATGGTATAGACCTCAAGTCCGACTCCGAGGAAACTCGCCAGCATTTCACCAGTGTAAATGCTTTAGCCGCCCTGGTTGAGTTCCATCGCGCGCAGCATGGTCAAACATGAAAAACGAGCAGGAAATTTTCAGCAGGATTGTGCAGGTGCTGGAAGATCTATTCGAGGTTGATCCGCGAAAAGTAACGCCTGAAGCACGTTTGTACGAAGATCTCGATATAGACAGCATCGACGCGGTCGACCTGGTGGTTGAGCTCAAGAAAATCACTGGCAAGAAAATGCGGCCGGATGACTTCAAGGCGGTGCGCAGTGTCCAGGATGTAGTTGACGCTGTTTCCAGACTTATAAATGAGGACTAATGACGCAACTGCTCAAGGCCGTTGTCATTGCCCTGTCAATTGCCTATCCCTTCGTAATCTATTGGGGGTTGCAGCATTACCAGGCAGTTCGAATGCTACCGTTACTTTTGATATTGTTGGTTCTGCGATGGATGGTGGGCAGCAGAACATCCGAACGAATAGTCCTGATCGTGATCTTGTTGACAGTGATCACCATAGCGTCCATCTGGGGCTATCAGCCTGGTCTCAAGTTTTATCCTGCGATGGTGAATTTCGGTTTCCTGGTGCTGTTCGCGGGTAGCCTGCTGTCGCCGACCAGTTTCGTTGAGAGGCTGGCGCGCATACGCCAACCGAACCTGTCCCCGGCAGGGGTTGCCTACACCCAGAAAGTAACCTGGATGTGGAGCATTTTTTTCCTGATCAATGGCAGCATCGCCGCATTCACGGCATTGTGGGCTTCGAACGAGGTATGGACTTTATATAACGGATTTATTGCTTACCTGCTGGTCGGGATTCTCTTCGGCGGTGAATGGATTGTTCGCCAGCGACTTAATCATGAGTGATATGCCCGGCCTGGTAGCCTTGTCCCGTTGGCTGGTAGAGCAACCGGATGACGCCGTTGCGGTAGACTGCGGTGTGGCGGTAAGCGCGCAGGAATTTGCCGCCCGGGTACAGGCCTGGGTGGCTACGCTCGACAAGCAGCCTGGAACTCGCTGGGCGGTTTATCATTTCGACTGCTGTGAGTTCCTGGCGATCCTGCAGGCCTTGTGGCAACTGGGCCGAACCGCCTGTATCTGCGGCGACAACAGGGCTGGAACAATAGCGCGGCTGGCGGTTGACGTTGATGGATTTTGTGGTGAATTCCCTGGCGCGACAAACGTGATCGGCGAGCCTGACAGCAAAGTGGTTTCATCCCGACTGTGGATTGTCCCCAAACCGTCTCTGGTCGCGCTTGAACTGTTAACATCGGGTAGCAGTGGCGATCCGAAATCGATTGTCAAAACCATTGCCCAGCTGGAGCAGGAAATTGAAGTACTGGAAGCCATGTGGCCATCAAGGCTTGGCAGCGCAGTTTTGGCGACGGTTACACATCAGCACTTTTACGGTTTGATGAATGCGTTGTTGTGGCCGTTTTCGTCTGGTCGCTGTTTTGAAACCCGGATCTGTGAATACCCCGAGGACATCCTTCATCGTGCCGCGCATTATTCGAGTTTCACCCTGGTTTCGAGCCCTTCACACCTGGGTCGATTCAACCCCGCGCTTGGCTGGAAGGCAGTGGCGCCATATTGCGATTATGTTTTTTCAGCGGCGGCGCCACTGGCGCGCGAGGACAGCCTTGCGGTCGGCAATCTGCTCGAAACACAGGTCATAGAAATATACGGCAGCACAGAAACCGGCACGATTGCCTGGAGGAAGCAGCAGGCGGGTAAGGTGGAGGCACTGTGGACGGCTTTGCCGGGCGTTAAGTTAGCAACTGCTGAAGAGGGTGGTTTAAGCGTCAGCTCTACATATCTCGGCGACGTGGATAAACTGGTTATGCCGGACAGGGTTGAATTTAGTGATCAGGGAAAGTTCAAGTTATGTGGTCGTATGGACAGGATTGTCAAGGTCGAGGGTAAACGCGTTTCACTGGCCTCGATCGAACGCCCGATCCAGGAACATGCTTGGGTGAAATCGGTTGCGGCTCTGACTATTACGCGCGCTCGTATAGAAACCGCGATAGTCCTGCAGCTGAACGATGTCGGTAAGGCTGAGCTCCTGGCATCAGGCCGCAAGGCGATTATTACAGGCTTTAAAGATATACTGGCCCGGGATTTTGAAGCGGTGGTTTTACCGAAGCGTTGGCGATTCGTCGAGCAGATGCCATTTAATCAGCAAGGCAAGTTGCCGTTAGAGAGTTTACAGGTTTTGTTTGAACGGGAAGTGATCAGATGGCCCCAGATAATCGACCAGGAACTGATCGACGGCGAGTTAACTTTACGCTGCCAGATCCCGGCCGAGTTAATTTACTTTGATGGCCATATGGACAGTCAACCATTGCTGCCCGGCATTGTACAGGTGCATTGGGCGGAATTTTATGGACGCCAGATGCTGCCAGTCTGCGGTCGGTTTGAGTGCCTTGAAGCGGTCAAGTTTAACCAGGTTGTATTGCCGCTATACGAGGTGACAATAATCCTCAGTTTCAACGAGGCCAGGGGAAAACTGAATTTCAGGTATGAATCAGACCGGGGGGTTCATTCCAGTGGCCGAATCTGCTTTACGCAATAAAGGGACGTTTCGACCGGCAGTGCTGATTCCGGTCTACGATCACGAACTGGCTATCGGTCCGACCCTCGAGGCCGTACTGGCTCATGATTGCGAGGTGCTGATGGTAGACGATGGTAGTGGGGAGGCTTGTCGGGATACCCTGATTGAGTTGCGTGACCGCCACCCGAAGCGAGTGAGACTGGTTCGCCTTGAAATTAACAGCGGCAAGGGGGCTGCTGTCAAGACGGGCTTCAGGGCCTTGCTCGAGGAAGGCTTCAGTCATGCTGTACAGATTGACGCAGATGGTCAGCACGATATCTCGGACTTACCGGTGTTTCTTGAAACCGCCTTTAGCAATCCGGACAGCCTGGTGGCGGGTTACCCGGTGTTCGATGCGGATATTCCCCGTATCCGGTTTTACGGTCGCTATCTAACCCATTTCTGGGTCTGGATAAATACGCTGTCTTTCGCTATCCGCGATACCATGTGTGGTTTCAGGGTTTATCCCCTGGCGCCCCTGGCGGAATTGCTGGAACAGGAAAAATGTGGCGATCGAATGGATTTTGACCCCGAGATAATAGTGCGGTGGTACTGGCGCGGCGGCAAGGTCATGAACCTTCCGACCCGGGTGCGTTACCCGCTGGACGGGATTTCCCATTTTGATGTCTGCAAAGATAATCTATTGATATCGCAGATGCATGCGCGCCTGTTTTTTGGCATGTTGTATCGCTTGCCGGGAATGTTATGGCGGAGAACTCATGGCTGAAGCGCCGACACATTGGTCGAGAACAGGTGAGTCGGGCATGCTGACGGGCATGAAGTTGCTGTTGCTGGTGTACCAGGTTTTCGGTCGCCGGGGATTTTCGATCTGCTTGTTCCCGGTAATGTGTTACTACTATTTGACTCGCAGGGAGGCGCGCCAGGCCTCCAGGCAATACCTGCGTAAAATCCGACCCCTGTTGCCGCCTGAACAACAAGCCTCGTTGACCTCCCTACGGCATTTTTTGATGTTTGGTGAAATTCTGTTGGACAAGCTACTGGTGTGGATGGGCCGAATTACCAGGGAAGACGTGGTATTCAAGACTCCCGATACCATCAGGCAGATGGAACTCAGCCGCAAGGGTGGAATTATCGTGGTTTCGCACCTCGGAAATTTTGAAATATGCAATGCGCTAGCGAACGAATTTCCCGATATACATTTGACGGTGCTGGTGTACACCCGGCACGCGGGAAAATTTAACACGCTAATGAAAAGGGTCGCCGGTGATGTCGATATTGAAGTTCTGCAGGTCACCGATATGTCTCCGGCAACCATCATGATATTTGCGCAAAGAATAAGCGCAGGCGGGTATATCGTCATTGCCGGAGACCGTACACCCGTGACCGGGCAGGGCAGGGTGTCCACGGTCGAATTCCTGGGAGACCTGGCGCCATTTCCGCAGGGACCCCTGATTCTCGCTGGATTGTTGAAATGTCCGGTTTACCCGATGTTCTGCATTAAACAGCAGGTGCAGTATCATGTCTATGTTGAACAGTTCAAAGAGGATCTTAAATTTCACGATAGGAAGGCACGCCAGCAGAATTTGCAATCCGCGGTCCAGCAATACGCCACTCGACTGGAGTACTATTGCATCAAGGCACCGCTGCAATGGTTTAATTTTTTCCCTTTCTGGAGTAGCGATCAGTCGAAGAATTTGAATCACCGTGCCTCGACCGGAAGTGATATCGGCATTTCTTAACTGCCGACCGGCGACGGCTCGACAGGGTTTGATGGCAACCGTACTGGAGTTCATAAGTGATTGAAACCGAAGTAGAAATTGAAATTCCCTTTCACGATATCGACGGTATGGGGGTGGCCTGGCACGGGCATTATATTAAGTACCTGGAAATAGCCCGTTGTGCCCTGCTCGAGAAAATCGACTACAACTATCCTCAAATGAAGGCTTCCGGTTTTGCCTGGCCGGTGATCGAAGTTCGAATTCGCTATCCCCGGCCGCTTTACTTTCAACAGAAGGTGCGTGTAAAGACTCGCCTCGTAGAATGGGAGAATCGACTCAAGATCAGCTATTTAATCGAGGATCTGAAAACTGGGCAGCGCCTGACACGGGCTTACACGGTACAGGTTGCGCTGGATCTGGAAAGTGGTGAAATGTTGTTTGAGTCACCGCCCATACTTCTGCAGAAACTTGGTATCGACACGTGAAACGATGGTTTTTCAGCGCTATTGTGCTGCTGTTACCCCAGGCCGTACAGGCTGAAATCAGCTATGACCAGCTAGCGCAGTTTTCGCTTACGCCAAAAATTCTGGAAGGCAGTTTCAACCAGGAAAAGTATATCGCTACACTGGATACGACGCTGATATCAACCGGCGTATTTACTTACAGGCGTGACAAATCCATCCGCTGGGAAATCCTGGAGCCGATACACAACCAACTGCTGATGACGCCCTCAGCGATTAGCAGCAAAGCGGAAAATCGGGAGTTGATGCGCCTGGATGCGAACAGTAACCCTGTCGCCCAGGTCATCAGTGAAATTTTCTTCGCTGTATTAACAGCGGACTGGGAGAAACTCGCACCTCACTTTGAGCTTTCAGGAACCGTTGAAGGTCTGCTATGGCATGCCGTTTTGCTGCCGCTAGATCCGGCTGTGGCGCAGATTTTCAGTCGCGTTGAATTAAAAGGTCAAACGCTGCTGGAAAAAATTGTCCTACACGAGAAAAGTGGTGATCGAACCACGATTCACCTGGTTAATCAGAGGTAATGAAGGGAGGCTATATTACCTTGAAATCGGCGGCGCTGGGCTGGCTTGTGATTGTCGCAGTGACAATCGGACTGGCGCTCAGGCAAGGCCCGGCGTTTGATTCCAGTATATTGAGCCTGTTACCGGAATCCGCTCAACAGCCGCTGGTCCAGGCTGCCATCGAGCAAATGAGCAATGGTTTCTCGCAGCGACTAATCCTGGTCGTTGCCGGCGCGAACGAGCAGAAACTACGCGCGGCGGTGGCCGGTATGGCTGAATATCTGGCGAAACTGCCAGATATAGCGCAGGTCTACTGGCAGGTCGACGAAGCTGATGTTGCCAGGATGCGCGACCAGCTATATCCCTATCGCTTCTCGGTGATCGACGTCGGGGTCAGGGAATTGCTACTGGCGGGGTCGTATCAGCAACTCAGCGACCGCGCGTTGGCGCGTTTGTACGGTCCTCTATCAAGCATGGGCATCTCGCTCGTCGAAGACCCGTTCGGACTTTATTACGAGAGCACTGTAAACCGCTCCAATACGTTAAATCTGGAAGTCGAAAAATCACTACTAAAAATAGTCGATACTGAAATCCCCGCTTACCTGCTGATGCTAACGCTCGATGGAGATCCATTTTCACCCGGGTTGCAGGAACGGGTACTCAGTGCGATTACCGCTCAGCAAGGCGAACGGTCAGCGGCGATTGACAGCATCGCCATGTCGGGGCTGCTGGTGCACGCAGCTGCCGGTGCACGGCAGGCAAAAAACGAGATTTCAACCATCGGTGTCGGCTCATTGATCGGTATCGTTATTATCATGTTGCTGGTATTCCGGCGCTTCAAACCCCTGCTGTTATTGATGTTCCCGGTTGCAGTCGGTTGCAGTTTCGCGACCGCGATGCTGTTGCTGATTTTTGACAAGCTGCACCTGGTGACCTTCGCTTTCGGCGCGGGTCTGGTCGGTGTGTCGATAGATTATGCCCTGCATTTTTTGTGCGCGCGTCGAGTTTCGTCCGCATCGCAGGTACTGCGTAAAATTCTACCGGGCTTGTTGCTAGGTCTGTTTTCCAGTGTTATCGCTTACGCGGCAATGGCGCTGACACCGTTTCCCGGCCTGCGCCAGATGGCGGCATTCTCAGTGTTCGGCTTATGCGCATCCTGGTTAACCGTGGTGCTATGGTTTCCACAGCTGACACGAGCCGATAAGCAACAACCACTGGGTGTTGACGCAAAACTGGATAAGTTACGACGACGCTTCCCGAAGCTTGATTCCAGGCCGCTGCTCTGGCTGTTCTTGCTGCTACCGCTGGGCCTGGCTTGCCTCGCAATACGGGGTGGCGAAAGCCAGGATGATATTCGTCTTCTCCAGACCTCCCCTGCAAGTTTGCTGCAACAGGAAAGGTCGCTTCATAAAACACTGGGAATAAGCAGCAGTTCTCGCTTTCTGCTGGTCAGTGCAGATCTCCTGGAACAGTGTTTGCAAATTGAAGAACAACTGGTCAGTCACCTCGAGGAGTTAAAGGATGAAGCGCTAATCGGAGGATACCAGGCGCTGTCTTCGAGCCTGCCGTCGCAACGACGGCAGGCAGAAAATTACGAACTGGTGCGACAGTTGTACGAGCGGCAACTGGATCCGTTTTTCAGCTTGTTAAAGGTATCACCTACTATCCCGGTTGAAGCGCTTGCGGTGTTCAATCACTCGGCACAGCGACGATTAAGCCCCGCGGTATGGCGACAGCAAATCGTTGGCGAAGCCAGCCAGGGCCTGGTGGTAACACACGCGGAATCGGCGACCGTGGCAACGGTCCTACAATTGACCGGTGAGCTTGATAGCTCGGCCGGGGCCAGGTTGAATACACTCGCCAATACCATGAGTGGGGTGTCTTATATTGACCAGGTCCGGAATCTTTCAGATCTATTGGGCGAGTACAGGACCCAGGTCAGCGCCTGGCTGGTGTTTGCCTACCTGGTTGTTCTGTTGGTGTTACTGTGGCGTTACAAAATCCAGGTCTGGAGAATCGTTATACCACCACTACTGGCTTCGGTTCTAACCCTTGCGATTCTGTTACAGTTTGAGCCTGGTATAAACCTGTTTCATTTACTGGCGTTGATATTGGTGTTGGGAATAGGACTGGATATGGGGATATTTTTGGCTGAAACCGAAGAGGCATCGCACACCTGGCTCGCGGTATCATTATCGGCGATCACCAGTTTGTTGGCCTTTGGTTTGCTCGCCTTGAGTGACACCCCGGTATTGCATCATTTCGGGATCACGGTTGCAATAGGGCTTTCTCTGGTGTGGTTGATGGCCCCGCTAATGCGCCAGCATTAGGCTACGAAGGTTGCGTTTATGACTAATCTGGATACCTCGTTTGATGTCACGATAATCGGTGCTGGACCCGCGGGCAGTCTCGCCTCTGCGTTGCTCAATAAAATGTCCCACCAGGTCCTGGTTCTGGAGCGGCAGCATTTTCCGCGTTTCTCAATTGGTGAGAGCCTGTTGCCGCAATGCATGGTGTTACTCGAGCGCGCAGGTATGTTGACGGCGATTGAAAATGCTGGTTTTCAATTGAAAAACGGAGCCAGGTTCTGTCGCGGGGATCGACAGGACAGTTTTGACTTCAGCGAAAAGTTTTCCAGTGGATGGGATACAACTTTCCAGGTACAACGCGATCGCTTCGACGAGATTCTGGCCGATGAGGCCCACAGACAGGGTGTTGAAGTACGTTTTGGGCATACGCTGACTGACTTTGAATCCATGGCCGACAGGGTCAGGCTCGAGGTGGAGGATGAATGTGGAAAATCGTACCGGCTCGAGACCCGGTTTGTGCTCGATGCCAGCGGTTTCGGCAGGGTCCTGCCGCGCTTGCTGGATCTGGAGGTAGCTTCTGGCCTCGCGCACCGAAGCTCAATATTCACCCATGTAAAGGACCATATCAGCGATCCGGAATTCGATCGTAATAAAATTCTGATCACGGTACATCCTGAATTCCAGGATGTCTGGTACTGGCTGATTCCATTCAGCAATGGGCGGGCGTCTATCGGTGTGATAGCAGCTGATGACCGGCTCAAAGATATGCGAGGTGATTCGGGTCACCGACTAGCTGCCCTCATCGCGCAGGAAAGAGTCATGGCAGGGCTATTGAGCAATGCAGAGTTTGACACCCGGATCGGCGTTGTCGAAGGCTATTCAGCAGACGTGAAGCAGTTGTTTGGCAAAGATTTCGCACTGCTGGGCAATGCCGGTGAATTTCTCGATCCGGTATTTTCTTCAGGTGTCACCATCGCGCTCAAGTCAGCCAGCCTTGCCGCCGATGTGCTGGACAGACAACTGCGGGGCTTGCAGCCAGACTGGGAGCGTGAGTTTGCAAGACCGTTAAAGCGGGGTGTGGATACCTTCCGCGTTTTTGTAAAAGCCTGGTACGATGGACGACTGCAGGATGTTATTTTCGCGTCCAATAAGGACGAAAACGTGAAGCGAATGATTTGTTCGATTTTGGCGGGCTACGCCTGGGATGTCGAAAACCCGTATGTAAAGAATACTGATCGTATCAATACCTTGGCAGAACTATGTCGTTCGCGCTGAAATTCCCGGTCCTGGTGGCGATACTGGTACTGTCGACCTGCAGCGCACATCGACCAGGCGCATCTGAACCTGTGTCGCTGAAGCTGTTGCCGCCAGCCGAGGCCTCTAGCTCGGTATTGATCAAACAGAAAATTACCCTGCAAAGGGATGCTACGCAGCAACAATTTTTGGCGGTGGCACGTTTCGAATTTCGACGTATGAAACTGGTGGTGCTGCAACCAACCGGGCAAAAGATATTGTCGCTCGACTACGACGGCGCGAAACTGGTGCAGGAGGACAATGCCTCGGTTGATCTGCCTGGTCGAGAAATTCTGGCAATAATCCAGTTCGCTACCTGGCCGGAAAAATCGATTAGATCCCACTACCCGGAAAAAGATGGCTGGCTGGTGGAAATCGCCGCAAACCGGCGAATCTTGTTGACCGCTTCCGGAGCGGTTCTTAAAATCAGCTATCAGCCAGGGGAGTTGACTGTAGACAACTATCTTCACGGGTACCGGGTAATAGTCAATACGCTCGAAAGAACGGAATTATGAAATCTCCAAACTGTTATCTGAATGCCCTGGGCCTGCTTTGTGCGTCGGGCGATTCCGCCTCCGAAATTCGACAGGGCCTTGCTTCCGGGCAAACAAATCTCAGTTCGAGTGGCGAATTTAGCGCTGGTCACCCATTGACGCTGGGTTTGTACCAGGGCGATTTGCCCTCCGTGCCACTGTCGGACCAGAAGTGGCATAGTCGAAACAACCAGTTTGCGCTGGCAGCACTGAATCAGATTGAAGCCGAAGTAAGCACCGCCATCGATCGCTTTGGCGCCGCACGGGTTGGCGTGATAATTGGCACCAGTACATCGGGTGCTGCCGAAAGCGAATTTGCGATCCAGCAATGGGTACAGAACGGGAATACACCCAGTGGCTATGATTACAGCGTCGAGGAGTTGGCGGCTACCGCGCAGTTCGTCGCCGAGATACTGGCTGTAGCGGGTCCCGTATATGGCATCTCAACCGCTTGCTCTTCAGGCGCGAAAACGCTCGCAGCCGCGCGGCGCCTGATTCAAGCCGGAATATGCGATGCGGTTGTCGCCGGCGGTGTCGATACCCTGTGCCGATTGACAGTGAGGGGCTTCTCGTCTTTGGAGGCCGTTAGTGAAATTCGTTGCAACCCATTCAGTAAAAACAGGAGCGGGATCAATATCGGCGAAGCCGCGGCGCTGTTCTTGGTAACGGCGGAAGCATGGGGCGTTGAATTGACCGGTGTCGGTGAGGGATCCGATGCGCATCATATTTCAGCGCCCGATCCCAGCGGCGCTGGTGCGGTCAGATGCATGACCGGTGCTTTGCAAGATGCCGGACTGGAAGCTGCGGATGTTGGTTATGTAAACCTACATGGAACCGCGACCGCTTTAAATGACCAGATGGAATCCCTTGCGATGCAGGCAGTTTTCGGTCTGGACACCCCATGCAGTTCCACCAAGCCTTTTACTGGGCACACACTCGGTGCAGCCGGGGCGCTGGAAGCCGGCATTTGCTGGCTGAGTCTTAAGGGTGACGCCGGTGAACTGTTGCCGATACATGTCTGGGACGGTGTGAGAGACCCGGAACTGCCCTGCATCAACCTGGTTTCGGCCGAAACCCGTATCGATCAACCGTTAAATTACGCGCTTAGCAACAGCTTTGCATTTGGCGGCAATAATATCTCCTTGCTATTGGGGCGCATACCGTGAAATCAGAATATAGTGTCGCCGAACTTGTTCCCCACTCGGGGACAATGAGTCTGTTAACCAACATTGTCGGTTACGGCGATGACTGGTTAAGTGCCGAAGTTCATATTACCCCTGAGTCCGTGTTTGCCGATGATCGCGGTGTACCGGCCTGGATCGGCCTGGAATACATGGCACAGACAATTGCAGCTTATGGCGGACGTGAGGAACGTCGGCGAGGTAGCACACCAAAAATCGGATTTCTGCTGGGTTCTCGAAAATATCTGTGCGATGCTGACACTTTCCCGCTGGGGCAAAAGTTGTTGATAAAGGTTCAAGTCGAGATGCTGTCCGAGGGTGGGCTCAACGTGTTTAACTGTGAATTGCAGGGCCAGGGCCTGTCAGCATCGGCGATGGTTAACGTATTTCAGCCCGATGATGCAGAAGAGTTTCTTGAGAATTTGAGTTCATGAGCGCAACAGTTCTAGTTACGGGCTCCAGTCGAGGAATTGGCGCGGCAATTGCGCTGCGATTGGCCAGGGACAATTACGACCTGGTACTGCATTGTCGTGACAATCGTCAACAGGCCGACGATTTGCAATCTCGGATAATGGACTTCGGGCGCAGCGCGCGCGTATTGCAGTTCGATATTTCTGATCGAGCACAGTGTCGAGACGTTCTCGAGGCAGACGTGGAGCAATATGGCGCTTATTACGGCGTGGTCTGCAATGCGGGTGTCACCAGGGACAACGCCTTTCCCGCGATTCCCGGTGAAGATTGGGACGAGGTTCTACGAACTAACCTGGATGGATTTTACAATGTACTGCATCCGCTAATTATGCCGATGATCCGACGTCGTCAACAGGGTCGTATCGTAACCATGTCATCGGTCTCGGGCGTAATGGGGAATCGAGGGCAGGTCAACTACAGTGCCGCCAAGGCGGGTATCATAGGTGCAAGCAAGGCCCTGGCGGTTGAGCTAGGCAAGCGAAATATAACCGTTAATTGCGTGGCCCCCGGCCTGATTGAAACCGATATGACCATAGAGCTACTGTCCGATGAAATCTTGAAAATCGTACCATTACGACGCGCCGGGAAGGCTGAAGAAGTGGCTGCAACCGTCAGTTTTCTGATGTCCGAAGACGCTGCCTATATAACCCGACAAGTAATCTCGGTAAATGGCGGGATGGTCTGATGAAACGGGTAGTTGTAACCGGGATGGCGGGATTTTCACCAATCGGTAACGATTGGCCAACTATCCGCAGCCGTTTGCAGGAGATGAAAAACGGTATTACCAGGATGGATGACTGGAATCGGTTTGAAGAATTGAATACCCGCCTGGCCGCGCCCGTGCCTGATTTCGAAATGCCCTCGCATTATCAGCGTAAAAATTTGCGCAGTATGGGACGAGTGGCACAGCTTGCGGTGCGTAGCAGTGAGCTTGCGCTGGAAGACGCGGGGTTACTGGGCAATCAGGAATTGCACAATGGCTTAACCGGTGTTGCTTTCGGTTCCTCGACCGGGGATACTGAGGCAACCGCTGATTTTGCCGGCATGTTGTTGAACGGAACTTCCGGAAACCTGAACGCCAGTTCATATATCAGGATGATGTCACATACCTCTCCGGTTAACATTGGCGTTTATTTCGGGTTGCAGGGTCGCGTTTATACCACTTCGAGTGCCTGCACCTCTGGCAGTCAAGGTATTGGCTATGCCTATGAAACTATCAAAAGAGGGCAGCAGAACATCATGCTTGCCGGCGGTTGTGAGGCCTTGTGCCCTACCGAAGCGGCGGTGTTCGATACGCTTTTCGCCACCAGCGTACGCAACAGCGAAGCCCATCTTTCACCGCGTCCTTTTGACAGGGATCGAGATGGTCTCGTAGTCGGTGAGGGTTCATGCACCTTGATTCTCGAAGAGCTAGAACATGCAAAGGCCAGGGCTGCGAATATTTATGCCGAGCTGATCGGATTCGGGACTAATTCCGATGGTAGTCACATCACTCAGCCCTCTGCGCAGACCATGGAGACAGTAATGCGCTTGTCTCTGCAAGACGCGCAACTGCCAGCAGAAGCTATCGGATACCTAAGTGCACACGGTACGGCGACTGATCGAGGCGATATTGCCGAAAGCCAAGCCACCGAGAGTGTTTTTGGCAATAAAACACCCATTAGTGCATTCAAAAGCTTTACCGGCCATACGCTCGGCGCCTGTGGTGCGCTGGAAGCATGGGTATCTGTTGAGATGATGAATAGTAACTGGTTTCACGCGACAGTAAACCTTGATAATGTAGATCCTAATTGCGGTGATCTCGATTACATCATGCATGAAGGCAGGAATTTTGAAACTGAGTATGTCATGAGCAATAATTTTGCTTTCGGCGGGATTAATACTTCGCTGATTTTTAAACGTTGGGCTTAACCCTGTAGGAGAGACCAGATTATCAATAAGTGAAACTGGAGAGGGCGGAATCCATACCAACATTGGTTTTAGCAGGCTTATGGAAAGGGAGTATTTATGAGGCTTTTTATTTTATTAATTTTTATTACAAGCTTTGCAGATTTAGCCAATGCTGCTGACTTGACTAATGGCAGCTTGCTACACGCAGAAAAATGTACAAGTTGTCATGACACGGCAGCGTATACACGTGAGAACAGGATAGTCCAATCTTTACCTGGGTTGGGTACCCAAGTACGTTTCTGCAAAGACAACCTGGGGGTAGCCTGGTTTGATGATGAGGTTGATGATGTTATTGGGTTTCTAAACAAGAATTACTACCATTTTTAAGATACGCTAATTTAACTGTTTGGTTGTTTGGTCCCGATCAAAAAATAAGCAAGGCCGAGAGTGGTTTCGACTCCTTAGTAAGTGCCTTAAGAAAGTAGGGAGGGTCCTTGGGAAATGGTTATCCTTGTGGATTGTGCGATTCGAGTCAGTCGTTATAAAAATTAGTTTTAAATCGGGATTTTTGTTTTTTGTTGAAGCAATAAATTTACAATGTACCCCGGTAGAGATATCGTGAGGTCCTCCAGGAGGATCTTGTTAGGTTTTTTTTCTCGAAGCCTAATTTAAAAAGTGGTAAGTGTAGGCGATGGTCAGCGTCTCGGTTCTAACGTCGAAATCATAATCATCACTTTCGCCGTCCCATTTGTTGCTACGATATCCAATATTAATTGCATGTCGGTCTGCCACAAAAATGTCACCGCCGACTCCCCAATAAAAGCCCGCGCCGGTAATTTCATCGAAGTGATCAATATCAACTAGATTCAGTGAGATACCTGCTGAGAAAAAAGGTTGGAACGTATCATTGCCGAACGAGAATTTAGCGCCGCCCAGAACACTGTAATGTTCGACATCTTCGTCCAGAAATGCATCTTCGTGATATGAACTGCCTGCCAGTAACTCCGCCGAAATTAAACCATCTGAATGATAACCACCACTGAAGGTGGTGCCGACAGCGCTATCAATTACCTCAAGATCGTCTTCGAAGGATACGCCTTGCAAACCGCCCCCGACATACCAGTTCCCCGCCTGTGATGGAGGCGTTAAGCTGAAAATTAGAAACAAGCCAAGCAACTTTGAAACAAGAGATTTTCTCATTACCTTGTTGCCATTGAAAAAAACTTCAAGAATAAAATCAAACCACATTAATACTTTAGTTATTTACTCGCGAGTGATGTTTGAATGTCATCATTTAGCTGGTCAATCCAGGTTTTGTAGGCTGCATGTATGGAATAAGGTGGCATGTCACCAGGGCAGTTTTGAATGCCGCTCACAACGAGCCCCTTTTCCTTGTCAGATTCACTTTTGGTGCAATACATTTTCATATCGTTGCTGGATTTGTAGTGAAGGCTGTAACTAGAATCCGTATATTCTATTTGAACGTGCACGGTGTGTGACCTGATTTGATAAGTTGCCCGAACAGTGTTTGGGTCCAGGTCTCGTACCTTCCAGCCAGCATACTTCGCGCCTTCTAAAATTGACTCCTTCATCTGATCTTTTGTAAGTGGCTTACTAATAGTGTGATTCTCGTTGACATCGTCCAACGCAACCATGGGCCTGGCACATCCGGCAAAAAGCAAGACTACAAAAAAGATTTTCAGCAAACGAATTGAATTCTTCATGAATTTCGCCTCTTTACGATAATCCCCTCTCTAAAACAGATCAGGGCCTTATTTAATACCCGGTTGCATAGCTTTGGTACCAGATTTCAGCTACTACATATGATTCAATAACCAGACCAGTCGATAGATCATACCCCTCATCGAAGGACGAATAAAGGATAAGCAGGCTTCGTGGCTAGGAGGACAAGATGGTGTCAGGCTCCACTATGGATTGTGGCCTCAACCGGTCGATGCAACATGTGCGTTTAATCTCTCAGCTGGAGTCTCGAACCCCAAGGCTTTTCGGAGTCGTTCATTGAGTTTTTTGCCATGAAACACGCAGTTGAGCGCAGTTTAGGATACGGCGCCGTAGACATGAAGTTCGATACCACGACGGGTTGTTTCAACTTCGTGTAGTTCGGGCATAGTGACATCCTATCTCTGGTAGAAAACCCAGGCCAGCGCAATGCCAACTGTCCATGTCTCGTCATCCGAGACTAGCGGGCTATCATCGATTACGGCACCGTTCATATTGTCATAGCGAATAAATCCGCCCAACCGATAGCTGCCGATTCGTTTGCTATAGGTGAATTCGCTGCGCAGCCCGCTATAGCCACCATCAGCGTCGTAGGCTGGCCGCGTGGCGGTCGCATCGGCATCGTCAACCGAGTAGAAATAGTCATGGTAGCGATTATTGGCAAATAACGGGCCGATGCTGAGACGGATTTTCGATGCACCAAGCCGGGTTGCCGGTTTGCGCCATGAAAGTCTTGGGGCGAATACATAGCCGACATTTTCAAAATCGCTATTCAGTGTGTGACCGAAGCGCACTACCACGTCGGCCCACAGGGCGCCGTGTTGCATCGGGTAAAAGCGATAGTTGAACGCAGGTCCGATCTCCAAAATTGTATCGAGCTTATCCATGCCCTCGCGTTCATGGTTATCGTCGTCCACCGACAACGTGAGGTCGGCACTCAAGGTGAGCAGCACATTTTCGGACTCGAAAAAAATACCCTTGGCACCACCATCGACGCGCAGGCGGTCACCGTAATATTTGAAATATGGAACTGGCAGTGCGTAGGATGACGAGTTCTCTGAACCGCGATAATCCGGCAGGCTAATCGCGGCTACACCGGCACCGATTTCGAGGGTTGGCAACGGGCTCTTTGCCAATGCCTCGGTTGCGAGCAATAACAGCGCCAGACTAGCCAGGAGTTTCATTTGCACGCAGTGGAATCAGTTGGTAGGCGATACGGTCAACGTACTCGACCAAACCAAGACACTTCATAAGATCAGATTACAGAGGATTGACCATGGGGAAGACCGGGAGAGGCGCGGAAAGGTGACTATCTCGATTATGGCATACCTCTCCTGGCAGGGTAAAATTATCGCCGCTCCACGCATACTGCGTCTCTGGGATCATCGGTATTTACTATAGTTTCTTGTAGTCGATACACCGATTATCGAGATTCAGGGAGGCATTGACAAGCTGTAAAAATTTATTCGTATCCCTACTGGGTTGCATGCAGAAGCCTGTATTTCCCTGACGAAGGTATGCTTTCCCGTTAGCGGACACTCAAATTCACATCACTAGGGTCGTATCTAGGCCAATTCCTGCCACTCACTGATTATCAGGAAAATCAGTGAGTGGCAGGTGAATTGCCTTATTACAGCCTAAGCGGCAGTTGCAGGATCAATCATACCAGTAACCTCTGTAATCAAATTTGCTGGAAAACCACTAATTTCTGCATGTTGATGAATTGCGTCTTCGTCCTCGGCCAAATAGATACAGAAAGTCTTTTCGGCTGTTACGTACGAATGCTGCCACTGCACCTTTGGAAATAATTTACTGATTGCACTGTTGGATGTAGAGGAAGCCTGACGCAATTCATTCTCACTCATAGAACCTACACCAGGTAAATCTCTTTCGATGACATAACGTTTCATGTGGTTACTCCTCATATTTTGATAAAAAAGACTTAATCAAGCACTTGGTGTATATAAAGAATAACTATGCTACCTTTTACACATTGGCTCTTGTGGCACAGAATCTCATGCATATATATTTAAATCACTTCAGAATTTCTATATATATATAAAGTTATTCTTTATACAAAAATGAAAACATTCTATCTCAATGCTTTACGAGCTATGGAGGCAACTCTAAGGACTGGAAATTTTCGTTCCGCTGCGGTTGAGCTCCACGTTACACCAGCGGCGGTGGGCCAACAGGTACGCGTCCTCGAAGATTACCTTGGGCGAAAACTCTTCGTGCGCACACCTACAGGAGTTAAAGCAACAGAATCGGCGAATCTCGTAGCGGATAAGCTGACCAAAAACTTTAGCGGCATTAGCGATGTATTGGCACAACTAAAAGGTAGGCGATCAGAAAAGGCACTGGCACTCACGATGACACAGTCTTTTGCCGAGAGCTGGCTGACTCCTCGTTTGTCGAAATTCTATGCAAAAGATATCGAGGTCGACCTGCGGATAGACACGACAAATCGGGTAGTCGATCTTTTTCAAGACGAGATTGACCTCGCTATTCGATATAGCCCACCTGCTGAGGAGGGCCATGTAGATATACCCCTCTTTAGTACGTATCTCGTACCTGTATGCTCACCGGGCTTCGCAAAGCAGTATTATTTTTCACGCAAGCGCTCTACATTGGAAAACATACCGCTACTACACCTGCACGAGGTTTCTACAGATCCCGAATGGGTCGGCTGGGTGGAGTGGGGCGAGAAGTTCGGCTTTGGTAAAGCGGGGCTCGAAAGAGGGCTACGATTCTCAAAAGTCAATTACGGCCTCCAGGGTGCCATGTCCGGTCACGGCCTGGCGTTAGCAGGAATTTGCGAGGCCTACAACGCGCTTAAGGATGGGCGCCTGGTTATGCCGTTTGGGCCTGAGTTGGTTTCGAAGACCAGCTTTGATTATCGTCTTGTCACTGCTGCTGGGCGCTATAAATCGAAAATCCAGAAGGACTTTGAGGATTGGATAGTTGAGGAAGCCAAGGTCTATAGTAGCTCAATAACAGAACTGATATCCGTAGACTAGACCCGTACCTACAAGCATGGGGGTTATTAAAAGCACGAGAGTCTCCTATATTGGGTCGTTCACGGCTGCTGGTGCAGAGGGCTTCAGGGTCAGCTTTCTCGTAAGGAGACGCCCGAAAACGCTACCTGAGATTCGTTCTTCGGCCAACCGCGGACGCCCAGATTTTATTCATCAACTTCTCCAAACGGCACATACCGGTCATCGAGTAGAGGTGCTCTACTTACATGAAATCTGCCTCCACCACCCCGGTGTCTCGATTAACACCAGGGTGGCGACGCCGTAAAGATATGTAGCATTTAGTAGTCACCGAAACCGTTTGCGGCCAGAGCATGCCTGGCCCATGCGTCGATTTCATCAAAAGATATTTCCGACAGGGTGTCGCGGTTGATGTCCCCAGGCGTAAACTCGACGATTTCACAACCAGTTTCCATGCTGTACATTTTATCTCTAACTACAGCTTCCATGGTTATTTCTCCCAGAATGGTTTGCTGATTTCGTTAAACCATTGCGCTTCAGTCATACCCGTATCGACGCGTAGTCGGGGTGAAAGCTCCGACAACCTGATACGGTCTACTTCTCGTCGATGCCAGATAGCCGGGATGCCGAGAGCCTTTATAAAAAAGCTTTTCGCGACGTGAAGTAAAAACTCCTGAGTGCCCGTCATATCAATATAAGTGTAAGTTGCTTTATTCATAATATGTCTCCGTTGTCTGTTCTTCGCCTAGTGAACCGACTTAACCAGCGGTGCCAGTGCGTTGGTGATACGCTCACCCTGTGCCTCGGTAATCAAACCACCCAGTATTTCCTGGAACTTCGGATGCTCGGCCCCTGAAACAATGTACTGCCAGCGATAAGCCTTTAGCAGCACATGCATAACCTTTCCTTGTTGCTGCTCAGTCAAATTCCGATCGCTAATTTTGAGAAAATACTCAGCATCGGCGGTAGACTGCGCCTGCAGAATTCCGTCCACGGCGACGACCAGCGCAATGAAATCATCGACTGCCTGATCGCGCTCGACTTCGGACATTTTTTTATCCTCGCGACGCCACTCCAGTTCGTCCACGATTGCGTGCTGTGATTCCTCTCGCCAGTGGTAAAGAAATACATCCTTATAAAGTTCCGAGACATTGGTATCCTGTTCTATGCTTTGCTTATAATGCACCTGGGTAAACAGTTCGATGTGACAGGTCAGTCCCAGTACCGCCCATGTTGATTTGCCAAGAACCACGGCAGCAACCTCGTTCGGGTCGGGTTTGAAGCAATAACCTTCCGGCATATCCTCGGCGCAAAGTTTTTCGATGCGACGGAATAATTCCTGGTGTTTGAGCTCTTCGTCTGTGAAACGGACCAGTGACTCGAGGGCCACCTGGTCACCGAACCAGTGATCTTTGCTAACCTCGAGAATCTTGGCGCTGATGAATCTCTCGACCAGGCCGAAAATATTGGCATAGGTGCGACCCTGAATCTGGCTTAACACTCTCTTTTGATCGCTGGTCAGAAATTCGAGCTCATCAACTTTCGACAGCGCATCGGGCAGAAACTTTTGCCTGAAGTTGAACTTACGATCACGAATAACATCATTGTCGATATCCCAGCGAATCCGCTTGGATATCTCGACACACCTGGCATATCGGTTGCTATCTGTTGTATAGGTTTCTCTTTGCATGGGTATCTCTCCGTTTGTTGATGGTTTCACACTATCAACAATGTTGGCTGCGTCGTTTGCGGTTGCTATCTGTCCGGTATTACCTTGAGTCATTTTGCTTCTCCTGTTCAGTTAAAAAAGTTCAATTTCACCGAAGGCTTGATTGCCGTTGATGAATTGCAAATGATAAGGATTGACACAAACAAGGTAAGATGCGTAAATATCAAAATAGTGCTATTTATGCCATTAATTGAGGTAATTATGGTAAAAAATGCTGAAAAACCCATTGAAATACTGATTCTGGCAATCCCAGAGACTGCGGGATCCGCCCTGTACGGGATGGTCGATGTACTCTCGGCAACTGGAAATCTATGGCAAACACTGGTCAGATCAAATGATGAAGCGAAGCGATTTAAAGTCAAAATTGTTTCCACACTCGACAGAGATTTCACCTGCGGTAACGGGATACCGGTTCATCCCCAGGTATCAATCGAAGACGACCCGCTCGCGACAATCATCATACTGCCGGAGATCTGGTTGGGACCTGACGAATCGATTCATGGTCGTTACCCGGGGCTGGTGGAATGGATTCGGCGCAAGTATCGACAAGGTGCAGAATTATATTCCGCCTGCTCGGGTTCCATACTTCTTGCCGAAACAGGATTGCTGGACGGACGCTCGGCAACATCCCACTGGGGATACGAAGATATGTTCAGACGCAACTATCCCAGGGTAAACTTCGATTCTTCATCCAACCTGGTATATGCGGACCACACGGGAAAAATTGTAACCGCCGGAGGAACCACATCCTGGCACGACCTGGCGCTTCATATCATTGCACGCCATGCGAGCCCCGGTGATGCGCTACACATCGCTAAGGTTTACCTGTTGAAATGGCATGCGGAGGGGCAGCTACCTTACACCGGCCTGGTTCGCCGGGCGCCACATGCCGATTCGGTTGTGAAAAGATGCGAAACCTGGATGATTCAGCACTACCGCGAAATGGATGCCATAAAACAACTTATCAATATGAGCGAAGTACCGGAAAGGTCATTAAAACGTCGTTTCAAAGCGGCCACCGGCAATACTCTGATCGGGCACCTGCAAAACCTGCGAATCGAGGAATCCAAGAGGCTGCTGGAACAGGAAGTCTTGCCGATCGAGGAAGTGAGCGAAGAAGTCGGTTATATGGATGTATCTTTCTTCAGGCGTTTGTTCAAGCGATTAACGGGGTTATCGCCTGGTCAGTATCGACGTATGTTCCAGCCCATCAACCTGGCGGAAACATGATGCAAACATCTGGTCTGTAACGGGTAAATCGATTTGAAGTATTTGAATGGTGCGGGGCAGAATGTGGTGTAACCGGTAAGCGGACGTCTAAGAGCCTATTCTGTAACGACTTTGATATGCCCACAGGAGTCGTTCAGCACTCGTGCAGAGGCAATTTGTCCGACTGTATGTGTGTTGTTAGGCGACATCAGAAGATATAGCATATTCAAATGCAGCCTTCGCGTGAATGATGGTTGTGTTCAAATATGATAAGCCATCTACCTCAAACGTTGGCGAGCTGAGATACTCTGGAAATGCCAATGGTAATTCAGTGCAGGAAAGGCATACAGCACTGGATTCCTCCGAATTTACTGGCAAGTATTTTTCGGAGAGACTTTGTATCTGTTCGGCCGCCTTGTTGTCCTTTGCGGCCTGCAATTCGTCTATAAGCGATATGACTTTATTTTGGTCTTGTCCGGTTTCAGGTAATATACCCAAAATCCCATGTTTGCCCAAGACACCAGGAAAAACGTGCGATGTCATTGTTGGTTCAGTACCTAAAATTAGGGTATTGACTATATTTTTCTTGACGCACACCTTTGCCACTTCTTCAAAAATGTTTAGTACTGGAATTCCTATGCCTTCTACAATTCGGTTAAATCGATTGTGTGGTGTGTTGCTTGCAATTATTGCGAAGTCGATATCGCTGGCTTCCAATCGTTTAAGTGCATTACGGAAGTAAGATTCAAACCTTAGCCAGGAATCATTGTTTCCGGGCTGCCCTCTAAGATTAACAGAGTGGTTTATATTCAAAGACTCGATGGTCATCTCAGGTATCGGGGGAGGGCCAGTGGATGTCCGTTCACACGAGTATTGATGGCTCATCTCGCAGATTGCCCTGTAGTATTCCATAGTCGAAATCCACGACACTCCGCCAATTATTCCAATTTTTTTAAATCGACTCATTTTTGTTTAGTGTGATCAACAGTATAAAAAAAGATTTTTGAACTTTTAATAGATATTAGCAGGTAGACCCGATAACCGCGAAGTTAAGCCCTGAACATATTCGGACGCTTAGCTCTATGCAAAGATCAGCCCTGTCACCAACCATAACTCTGTTAGTATGGCAGTAACTAATAACTAATAACCGCCAAAAGGGAAAACACTATGTCAAAACAGGCTTCTGAGTTTGTTGGGTCTATTCCCGAATATTATGATAGTGGTCTGGGTCCTCGGATATTCTTTGATTATGCGGATGACCTGGCTGCTCGAGTTACAAAACTGAAGCCCAGGTCAGTACTCGAGCTGGCTGCAGGCACTGGAATTGTAACTCGTCGCCTGAGAGATACCTTACCTGATTACTGTCAAATATTGGCGTCCGATCTTAATGCGCCAATGCTGGAAATTGCCCGGGAAAAGTTCGGTCCGGATGAGTCAGTTCTCTTTGAAACTGTAGATGCGACCACGTTGCAGTTCGATGACGAATTGTTTGACGCCGTCACCTGCCAGTTTGGAGTCATGTTTTTTCCTGATAAGGAGCGGTCATACTCGGAAGTATCTCGCGTGCTTAAGCCAGGCGGTCACTACGTATTTAATGTTTGGGGGTCCTGGGAGAAAAATCCATATGCTGAGTTAGTCCATGATGTTATTGCAGAATTTTTCCCAGATGATCCACCGGGTTTTTACCGAGTTCCGTTCGGATATCATGATATCGAAGTAATTCGGGAGTCCGTCTTAGCATCAGGATTCAGGCAGGTGACTATTGAGCATGTTGATATCATTTCGGCAATACCAGCTGCCGAAGACTTTGCGCAAGGCATTGTTTTTGGTAACCCCGTGTTTGACGAAATCATCGAGCGCGATGGCGACCCCGAGAGGGTCCGCGACGCCGTTACTCAGGCGATAGATAAATCCCTCGGAGACAGCATGCCATTGCAAGCAATCTTCATTGATGCTGTTAAGGGATAAGCGAATTTTCTATCTTAGAGGGTCCCACAAGTGAGAGGTGATTTAGGATCGATCAGGGATGCCGTTACAAAATGTTTTGAAGGCCTGTTTTCTCCATGCAGACGCTGAATTGCGCCTGACAGGCAGCCGAAAACGGCCAACAAGAGACTCTCATTTTACTGTCGACAGTTTCGTAGCTCGACTCAAAGGAACCATTTAGATGAGTATTGAAGCACTGTAATCTCAATTTATAATGGGCGCTGGTGAGAGACCAATGCGGTCAGTGTCAAATACTGCGATACAATGTCCCAATGGCGCGTTATCGAAAATTGTTAATAGTTTCGTCATTAGGCCTGGCGTCGATTGTAATGCTGCTTTTTAGCCACCCGTTAGTTGATTGGAATTCTAAACAGAATCAGCCGGTCAATGCTGTATCTGGGTTAGAACGAACAGATGAAAACCAGGCCGTCAGTAAAAATATTTCTCCTGGTAATGGCAATCTGGAAGTGCAGTCGACGATTGAGGGGCAGGTGATCACTGAAAAATTACAAGATATAACCACCTCAATTGAAAACATCACCTTATCTGGGTGGGTAGGAACTGAATTCGGAGAATATATTGCAGGTGAAACAGTCGTATTGTCCTCACCTTCACAAAAAGCATACCACTTGATAGTCACCGGTTTTTCTGGCGAGTTTAAATTTGTCGATCTCAAGCCGGGCTGGGATTATGTTTTAAAAGTCTCTCCTCAGGGAATGTTTAAACGCTACACCAAATCTCAGATTAAATTGAGATCCGATCAGGAAGTACATAACATCATCCTGGAGTCTATTCCCCTTGGCATACTTACTGGAAAAATTGTAGATCCATATGATCGACCGGTTACCGATATCGAGCTATTGGTGACGACTGCGGAAAAAGATTCCTGGACTACCAAGGTCATAACAGATGCGAATGGCGCCTTTAGCGTGACTGAATTTCCAATAGGAGGATTTAAGGTGGCGATCAAGGGGCAGCAAAGCTTAACAGCAAGCGGGCTAAAATTTGATCCTGATACTGGTGTACCGATCATCCTGACCATTGACCTTGGCCCGTACAATCTCGGAGGCCGTATTTATGATGAATCCGGTCAGATCTTTGACGGCGCATATGTTTTTTTAAATTGGGCGCTACATGAGAATGACGTTAGAATCCGCTCGACACGCAAGGTCACTGCCAATGCCAGCGGCGAATTTAGATTTACCGGACTGGGGCCCGGTGACCACGAGATAGTCGTAACGGCCTGGAGGGGCATTACTTTTAAACAAACGGTTAGACAAAAGGTAAATGTGGGCGTTGATTCCGGAGAATTGATTATCGTTTTAAGTACGCTTTAAGATTGGGCAGCCTACTCGGAAATTAATGGTTTTTACAAGCTGCGCCTGATCAGTATTTCCCAATACATGAATGTCGGCCAGGTGCCGACAATCGCCTCTGAAATTTCCATTCTAAGGGTCAGCTTTCTCCAAAGGAGGAGACGATCATTCACGAGTTGCGACCTTCTTGGAACAGCCAATGGCCAGCACTGGTAGACGATAGTACCCAGTAAGAGAAGCATTCCCGTTCGGTTAATCAAAACCAAAACGTCGTTACCAGCAAACATTAGTCTTTTCTTTGGCTACTTTTATACGAAATAGGTGTCGGATACGCGCAAACTACCCAATATGTTGAAACTACAAATGTAAGCATCACAACAAGCTGAATGAGGTATGACGAACGCTCCTCTATCAAACCTGATGCCAGGGCACTAAAGGCGATTAATAATGAAAACTCGCTGGCCTGCCCTAACCTGATTCCCAGCTCAGCCGAGGTTTTTGGCTTTTCGCCGATCGCTCTAAATCCCCAGTTAAAAATCAGTGGTTTTGCAACCATCAACAGCACAGTTAGTATCAGCCCGGGCACAATGAGTTGTTGAGAAACCACTAAATCGAACTCCGCACCGATTGAAAAGAAAAACAGTATCAGGAAGAAATCACGCAGAGGCTTAAATTCTTCTGCGATCACCAGAGCAATGGGTACGGTAGCCAGGCTTATGCCAGCAATGAAAGCACCCATTTCAAGAGACAGGCCCAGCAAGTCTGCCGCACCGGCAACAAACAGGCCCCAGCCTAAAGCCACTACAAATGTATACTCTTTCATCACATCAAATTTCAATAACAGTTTTGTTATTACAAATCTGACAAAAACGAATGACATAACACTTAACAAAATCAGCTTGAGCAATAACAAGGCAGCCGAAATTGTTATGTTGTCCATGCCACCCTCGGTTACCAGCACAATGAGTACAATAGCTATTACATCTTGTAATAAAAGCACGCTGATCATCACCTCGCCAACATGGTGATGATGCAATTGTGTTGTTGGTATTAACTTCAAACCAACAATGGTGCTGGAGAACATTAGCGCAGCGCCAATTATTAAACTGTCGATAAATGGATAACCTAACACCGATACTACTGTCAGGCTCAGTAGCATGAATATGAAACAGGTCGCCAGCGTTACGATACCTACACGTCCGAGCAACCCGACGAGCCTCGCGGGCTGGAAGTTAAGGCCTATCAGAAACAGCAGCAGGATTATGCCGATATGTGCAAGTTGTTCAATTTGCCTGGCATCACTGATCAGCCCTAGTCCCTTCGGCCCGACAACTATGCCGAGCACAATGTAGGCAATAATAATGGGCTGCTTCAAATACAGAAACAGAGTCGCGAACAAGGCCGCACCGGCAAAAATCAGTACAAATTGGAGGATAATATGATCGAGCATTGCTTGCGGTGATGTCTTTGTAATATCTCCTGAGGCATCAACTTTGCACCATTCAGCCATCGCAATCAATTTTCGTTACTCTGTGACTGTTACCTAAGCCGTGTAAACCAATCAAGACTTAGTAAGGAAAATAAAGGGATATCAAGCTGATGGGGCATGTGAACAACCTTTTCTTACCTCCACCAGATTATAAAAAGGCTGGACACCGAATTAGCTGGAAAGAAGAAAAACAAAAACTGGATGCTGCGAGTAATTAAATTGTAACATCCGGTAATTGTTACTGGTCATTTTCAGATGACCGCTTTGAGTCGACCTCGGCTGCTGGTGTAGTTGATTCCAGCGGCAGGTTTCTCCCAAGGAGACCCTCAATTGGCGGGGCCAGGAGCCAATCTTCGGTAAACTGCAGACACTCGCTTCAATCGAGATATTACGCAAACACCTATTGAAGATAGATTATCTAGTCTGGTACCAACTGCAGTTGATCCATGAGCGTAAATAAATCAGGCATCCACCAGAACTCTGCCATTTTCCCATTTTCTACTCGCACAATACCCATTGAACTCCAGGACAACTTTTTACCACTCGGCTCGACACCAAATATCTTCCCTCCCTGAGTTGCTTTGATATTTGCGCGAAATGCAACTTTCTCCCCGTCTGAAACGAGATCGTTTATCTCGATTGAAAAGTCTGGGAAGAAATCGAATGTGCCAATTAACCAGTGTCTCAGTGCGGCGGCACCTTCTGGATAATCAGGAGTAGTAAAGGCGAAGTGGAATTGAAAATCGTCAGTGCAAAGCTCAAGAGCTAGATCGGGTTGCTGCTGGTTTATGCCTTCCTCGTGCCAACGTCGTACAAGTTCCTCGTTTTCTGGGTTCATGTTCTTGCCTCACTGATAGGAAGATGATCTTTTAAAAACAAGCTGTTACTAACAATATATTACAACAATCTTCATGCAGCTGTTTGATCGCTTCCAGAAAGGAGACGGTGAAGCGCTCGTGACGAGCTTCTCAGTTCAGCGGTGGGTTCAAGTCATGCGTAAATATAGCTCTATATCCGGCAGGACATCAATGGTTGGATCGATCTGGTCCGCTGGTGCAGTGGATTGGATTGTTCACTCTTACACCCAATTATCAATAATCTGCTATAAGTAGCTTGATTCAGCAGGATATTATCATGGCTCAGTACAACGAAGACAGAAGTTGTCTCACGCAATTTCGAATGGGGGAAATTTTCGTAAAGGGGGATAACCCGCGTGACCGTAAGCTAGCGGCCAAATGGTATTTGCAGTCGGCCAAACAAGGCTACCGTAAATCGCAACGTCGATTGGGCACCATGTATGCGCTCGGGTACGGCATGCCCAAAAATTATATTAAGGCTTATGCATGGTTCAAAATATCCGCGGCACAGCAATCATCCAAAGCGCTCTCAAATCTCAGGAAACTCGAAGCCCATATGACGACTGAACAAATCTATTACGCCAGGAAGTTGTCGAAGCAATACTACGAAACATTTGTAGCGCCATTCAAACCTTAACCCTAAAAACTGTTATGGCTTGTTATGGCTTTTCGGGGGACAGTATACCTATTTAACCTTTTCGGGGGACAGTATACCTATTTAACGAAAACTGACTGACCTCCCCGGTTTTTTGTTACCAGTTTATCGTGGAAAATCACAATAGGCTGGGCATCCACCTGGGGTCGTAAATCGCCCCTGATTCACCGAGCTTGGGCGTCAGATTTCTCCAATATAGATACTCACACCCGTTCTCGACCATACTGGTAAAGCTGTTAGGTATCTGACAGCGAGAGCGGGACATGCACCCGCTGACTACGAATAGGTTTCTCCAAACATACGATGTTTACTCCTTTGGATTCGAGTCGGCAGGTGCGCTTGAGATCGATAACGAATACTCAGGGCTCGCCGTCACACCGGCTCACCTATATTGACTTCGAAGATCTCAGGCTGCATGCCCCACCCACGCAATTTAACATATTGGAGAGTTGCCATGAATGAGCAAGAAGTGATCGGCTACAGTGTTTATGTGGG
>Ga0209271_10000080_pt1 | contig 35757 bp, 33 predicted proteins | sample tdAd002_FD_187123 | JGI IMG/M metagenome (GOLD analysis project Ga0209271, IMG submission 187123) | Marine sediment microbial communities from the Atlantic coast under amendment with organic carbon and nitrate - tdAd00.2 (SPAdes)... | ecosystem: Environmental > Aquatic > Marine > Coastal >... | reverse complement strand
CGCAGTATTGGTCGTCGCCTTTATCGTGACCGTAATTTTGCTGGTGTTCGTAGTGCCCCAGTTCGAGGAACTATTCAATTCCTTTGGCGCCGATTTACCGGCAATGACAAAATTTGTCATTAACCTGTCCGAGTTTATGCAAAGCTGGTGGTGGGTCATTGCCGGCGGTATCGCCGGTGGTGTTTACCTGTTTTTGAGAATTAAAAAGACTTCACCAAAACTGCAGGAAGCCTGGGATCGAATGGCGTTGAAAGCACCGGTGGTGGGGGAAATTACTACTAAATCTGCAATCGCCAGGTTTGCCCGAACCCTTGAAACCATGTCTGCTGCTGGCGTACCACTGGTAGAGGCGATGGAATCTGTAGCGGGCGCAACCGGTAATATCATTTATCACAACGCTAGCTTGAAGATCAAGGATGAAGTATCGCAAGGTACCCAGTTACAGACCTCGATGCGCAATACCGGCCTGTTTCCGAACATGGCAATTCAAATGGTTTCCATCGGCGAAGAAGCCGGTTCGCTCGATGCAATGCTGGCCAAGGTTGCCGATTTTTACGAGACCGAAGTCGACAACGCGGTTGACGCTCTAACTTCACTGCTCGAACCAATCATCATGGCCGTGCTCGGTGTGCTGGTTGGCGGTCTGATTATCGCCATGTACCTGCCTATCTTCAAGCTGGGATCGGTGGTGTAAGGACAGCTATTTGTTCGATCTTTTTATTTCCTTGTTTGAACAGCAACCGGTTCTATTTCTCGGCACCCTGTTCGTTCTCGGGTCGGTAGTCGGCAGCTTCCTCAATGTTGTGATTTACCGCTTACCGGTAATGATGCAGCGCGAATGGCGGCATGACTGCCTCGAATTCCTGGAACAGGCCAACGATGGCGCCAAAGATAGCGAAGTCGAGAAATTCAATCTGAGTGTCCCGCGCTCGCGTTGCGGTAGCTGTGGGCATCAAATTACTGGGCTGGAAAACATCCCTATAATCAGCTACCTGGCGCTGGGCGGAAAATGCTCCTCGTGCAAAACGTCAATCTCACCGCAATACCCGCTAGTGGAAGTTTTTACCGGCATTGTTTCGGTAATTATCGGCTGGCATTTCGGTGTCAGCATGCAAACCCTGGCTGCTTTGTTTTTATCCTGGTGCCTGATCGCTGCAAGCGGAATCGACATAGGTCATAAACTATTGCCTGACAGTATTACGCTGCCTCTGTTATGGCTCGGCATCCTGTTATCGCTGTTCGATATATTTGTCAGCCTCGAAGACAGTGTTATTGGCGCGATGGCCGGATACATGAGCCTGTGGACTGTATTTATCCTGTTCAAAATTATCACCGGTAAGGAAGGTATGGGACATGGTGACTTCAAGCTACTCGCAATGCTTGGCGCCTGGCTAGGGTGGAAGCCGCTGTTTGTCGTGATCCTGACTTCCTCGGTGGTTGGCGCCACGGTCGGAATCGGCATGATCCTGCTTAAGAAAACCGAGCGCGGTACACAGATACCGTTTGGCCCCTACCTGGCCGCAGCCGGGTGGATAACGCTACTCTGGGGCTCCGAGTTAATGAACTACTACCTGTCTCTTTTCAGGCTGTAGCCACCCATTATCTAATGTTTTCTGTCGGACTCACCGGGGGCATCGCAGCAGGGAAAACCACGCTCAGCAACCTGTTTGCCGGACTCGGTGTTCCAGTAATCGACACCGACCTGATTAGTCGTGAACTGCTCGAACCCGGTGAAACTGGTTATAAGCAAGTTTGCGATCACTTTGGTGACAGCATTATCAACGCAAACAATGAAATCGATCGAGCCAGACTGCGCCAGATCATTTTCTCAAATGCAGATGAAAAAAGCTGGCTTGAAACCATGCTGCACCCACTGATTTATCAGCGCAGTCACGATGCTATTCTCGAGCATGCGAAGGCAAATTATGTTCTGGTAGTTATTCCATTACTATTCGAAACCAATTTCCAGGCTCTGGTCGATCGCATCCTGGTGGTTGATTGCCCAGCGGAATTACAGCTCGAACGACTGGTTAAACGTGACCATATCGATGAAACCCTCGCACTGAAAATGCTGGCTCAGCAGTTGAGCAATTCCGCGAGGCTGGCCAGGGCCCACGATATCGTCGATAACAGTGAAAATGCCGCTGACCTGGGATCGCAGGTCGAGGCTTTACACCAACTCTACCTGCAACTATCCGGGGGCCAGGCGAGTGATTAAAATACAGTCCATACGGTATCGACATGTACCCCCTGTTTTCAGCTATACTTTAGTGGTTTTGCAACAATTCACGAGCAATGTCGGTTAAATACCAAACTTACGAACAGCCGCTAAACGAGCGCATTCGCATGTGCCTTCGCGTTGAAACCCTGATGAACAGGTTTCACTATTACGAGGCACTGAAAGGCGACTGGAGCGCCTATAGCGCCTTGTTGACTATTCTCGAGTTAACTTCCTTGCTGGAGCGCGGCGATTTAAAACAGGAATTGATGAAGGAGCTCGAACGTCAGCATGGCGCTCTCAAGGCTTTGTCAAAGCATCAGGGCATCGATCACTCCAAACTGGATCTTGTTTTGAGTAAACAAAAGCACTCTCTCGACAAAGTGCATCATCTCGATGGCAAACTCGGTGAACATCTCAAGCGGGTTGATTTTTTACTTGGCATCAAGCAACGCATCTCGATTCCGGGCGGGTCCTGTGACTTTGATTTACCTCAGCTGCGCTTCTGGCTCAATAAAACCCACGAACAGCGCCTGGCTAATCTGGCAGAATGGGCTGCCCCTTACCTTGAGCTCGAAGAAGTTATCGGACTGGTGCTGACTTCTATTCGCGACAGCGCCACGGCAACAATGGTGATTGCTGAAAACGGCTTTTATCAGCAGTCGCTCGATACCAGGCAATCCACCCAGTTGATTCGTATCGGTATTGATGCCAACAAACTGATATACCCTGAAATTAGTGCCGGCAAGCACCGTTACTCAATAAGATTCATGCAGGCAAATTCCGGCGACAAACCCCCTGGACAGGTCAAGGAAAGCGTGGAATTCGAGTTGTCACGCTGCTCCCTTTGAGACGCATCTAAAGACAGGAATTATTAGCGCTGCTTTAACGCATCAAGAATTGGCAGATCTGCATCAGGAAACTGATACGTACTGATTTGATCGCAATCTATCCACACCAGCGCTTGTTGTTCTCGCGGCACAACCTCACCCTGGTAGTCATCGACGATCCAGCTATCCAGCAATATGTTGCGTTCCGGGTAGCGGTGATATACCTGCATGAATTGTGTGGCACGGACGGGTTCGATGTTGATTTCTTCGACCAGCTCGCGATCCAGTGCCTGTCGCGGTGACTCGTCAGCTTCGACTTTACCGCCCGGTAATTCCCAGTAGTGTGCCAGGTGCTTGCCTGCCTGGCGACGTGCGATTAGAAAATGCTGACGGCTATCCCGCTTCCAGATTACTGCGGCAACTACATGGATATAATCATCATCGAGTTCGACTGGATCGATCAGCAAGTGCTCAACTGCGGTATTCGGCATTTATTTTGACGTAGTCATAAGATAGGTCTGTAGTCCATATCCTGGCGCATTTGCTGCCCTGGTTCAAATTTACACGGATGGTCACTGCGTCGTCTTCCATTGCTGCCTGCCCCGCAGCTTCTGTATATTCAGGATCAGGCAGCCCATTTTTCAGCAAACAGGTAGCGCCAAGATAGAGATCTATGCGCTCTATATCGAGGCGATCAACCCGCGCCCGACCGATTGCAGCGAGGATCCGACCCCAATTCGGGTCGGATGCGAAGAGGGCAGTTTTAACCAGAGGTGAATGGGCGATACAGTAGGCAACCTCTCTTGCATCATCCTCACTCAGGGCCTGCTCCACTTCAATAGTAACGAACTTTGTAGCGCCTTCTCCGTCACGAATAATTGCCTGTGCGAGTTGTACGAATACTTCCGTCAGCGCGCTAACAAAATCATCCTGCCGGCCTGATATGCGCATGCCGCTGGCACCCGTTGCGATTAGTACGCAAGCGTCATTGGTCGACGTATCGCCATCTACCGTGATTGAATTAAATGAGCTTGCAACCGACTGTTCGAGCAAGGCCTGCAACTCATCCGGGTCGATAACCGCATCGGTCGCAACATAACTCAGCATGGTCGCCATATCAGGTCTGATCATACCTGAGCCCTTCGCCATGCCTGTAATTGATACCAACTGATCGTCTATCTTAAGCTGTTTACTAAACGCCTTGGGCAGCGTATCTGTAGTCATGATGCCGGTAGCGGCCTGTAACCAGTTATCAGTCTGCAAGGATGCATGCAGCGCGGGTACGGCTGCGGTGATTTCTTCATGGGGTAAGGCCGTAGCAATCACTCCGGTTGAAAATGGCAAAACTGCTGCGGGATTTACCTGTCCAGCCTGGGCAACTGCTGTACAGGTCCTGACCGCGACATCAATGCCTTCATTACCGGTACCGGCATTGGCGTTACCAGAATTGATCAACAGGAAACGAGGCGCAGGGACTTCCTGCAAATGCTGGCGGGCAACGCTTACCGGGGCTGCACAAAAGTGATTTTGGGTGAATACAGCTGCAACACTCGAGCCTTCGGCAATCTCTATCAGTACCAGGTCCGTAGCTGCGCTGTCTTGCTTGATACCGCAATGTGTAGCGCTCAGGCGAATACCTTTCACCGGGTGCAAAGTGGCAGGCGCTTTCAATCCTACGGCCATCTTCGGAACCTCTACAGCTTACCGTGACATTGCTTGAATTTTTTACCCGAACCGCACCAACAGGGGTCGTTACGTCCTATTTTGGGATCCTTACGCACGAAGGGTTGATGCTCGTCATCTTCCGCTTGCTCGGCAGCAAACAGATTTTGCGCATTTGCATGCTCCATCTTCATGCTCTGATCGGGTTGATGACTTTGTTCCAGTGCCTCAACCTGTTCTTCGCCTCGAATTTGTACCCGTGCCAAAGCCTGCACAACTTCGTAGTTAATGCCCTCGAGCATGTTGGTAAACATTTCGAACGATTCGCGTTTGTATTCCTGTACCGGATTTTTTTGCGCATAACCACGCAGACCAATTCCCTGGCGCAGGTAATCCATCGCCGCCAGATGTTCTTTCCAGTGGCGGTCGAGAATCATCAAGGTAATTTCCTTTTCCAGCCTCACCAGTAGCTCATCGCCCAGCGTATCAGCCTTGGCCTGGTATGCCTGCTCGAAATTCTCCACTATCCGATCATAAATGGATATCTCATCGAGATTTTCATTCTCATCGAGCCAGCCCTGGATCGACAAATCGGCGCCGAATTCGTTGCTGAGTGCCTGCTCCAGACCGGCAATATCCCATTGCTCGTCGATAGAGTTGGCTGGCACATATGCACGAAAAATTCCTTGCAACACGTCTTTGCGCATGTTGGCAATCGCCTCGGTTATACTTTCACTATGCAGTAAATCATCACGTTGCCGGTAAATAACCTTGCGTTGATCATTGGCGACATCATCGTACTGCAACAACTGTTTACGGATATCAAAGTTATGCGCCTCGACCTTGCGTTGAGCATTTTCAATCGCCCGGCTAACCCAGGGGTGCTCGATCGCTTCCCCCTCTTCCATACCCAGTTTTTGCATCAGGCCAGCAACCTTTTCGGATGCGAATATACGCATCAGGCTATCTTCCATGGAGAGGTAGAAGCGCGATGATCCCGAATCTCCCTGACGTCCCGAGCGTCCACGCAACTGATTGTCGATACGACGTGATTCGTGACGTTCGGTGCCGATGATATGCAAGCCTCCTGCGCCAATGACCTGGTCATGAAGCTTCTGCCATTCTGTAGTCAGCTTGCTGCGCAGCTCCACCTGGTCTTCTGGAATTTCCTTCAACTGTACTTCCAGATTTCCACCCAGCACGATATCCGTACCTCGACCCGCCATATTGGTAGCGATAGTGATGGTACCGGGAATACCGGCATCGGCGATAATCTTGGCTTCACGTTCGTGCTGCTTGGCGTTTAAAATCTGGTGCTTAATCTTAGCCTTATCAAGCAGGTCGGACAGGTATTCCGAAGTTTCCACCGAGGTGGTCCCCACTAACACCGGCTGCCCTCGACCGACACAATCACGGATATCCTCGATAATCGAATCGAATTTCTCGCTAACAGTCAGGTATATAAGGTCACCGAAATCTTCACGCACCATCTGCTGATTGGTGGGCACGACAACAACTTCGAGACCATAGATTTGCTGAAATTCAAATGCTTCGGTATCGGCGGTACCGGTCATTCCGGAGAGCTTGTTATACAGTCTGAAATAATTCTGGAAGGTGATCGATGCAATGGTCTGGTTTTCGTGCTGAATATTGACCCCTTCCTTGGCTTCAATCGCCTGGTGCAGGCCTTCAGACCATCGCCGGCCGGGCATCGTGCGTCCAGTAAATTCATCGACGATTACAATCGCACCGTCTTGCACGATGTACTCGACATCCCGGCTGTATATCGAATGCGCTCTAAGACCCGCAGTCAAATGATGCACCAGCGCGATGTTGGCCGCATCATACAGGCTCTCACCTTCGCTTAGCAGACCTGCTTCAGTCATCAGCTGTTCCGCAGTATCGTGACCCGATTCGGTTAAAAAAGCCTGCTTGGATTTTTCATCGACGCTGTAATCGCCCGGACCGTCTTCAAGTTCGACCCGAACCAGGCGTGGAATGATGCTGTTAATGCGTGTGTATAAATCGGAACTATCGCTCGCCTGGCCGGAAATAATCAATGGCGTACGCGCTTCATCGATGAGGATAGAGTCGACTTCGTCCACGATCGCGTAATTCAGTTCGCGCTGTGCGCGCTCATCAAGGGAGAAGCACAAATTGTCGTGCATGTAGTCGAAACCGAACTGGTTGTTGGTTCCGTAGGTGATATCCGCCTGGTAGGCGTCGCGCTTGGCGTCGTAATCCATTGAACTCAATACGACACCGACACTCAGGCCGAGAAAGTTATAAATCTGCCCCATCCAGTCGGCATCACGTTGCGCCAGATAGTCATTCACGGTGACTATATGGACGCCTTTGCCGCTTAACGCATTAAGGTAGGCCGGCAAAGTGGCGACCAGGGTTTTACCCTCACCGGTGCGCATCTCGGTAATCTGGTTGTTATGCAGAATCATGCCGCCGATCAACTGGACGTCATAGTGACGCATCCCCAGGGCTCTTACCGCGGCTTCACGACAAACGGCAAAGGCTTCGTCGAGCAATTGTTCAAGCGTTTCGCCATCTGCAAAACGTTGTTTCAACTGGTCAGTTTTCTGCTTTAAGCCGGCATCATCGAGCGCCTGTAATTCAGGTTCGAATTTATTAATTCCGTGGACGCGCTGCTGGAGCTGTTTGATGATTCGGTCGTTACGACTACCGAACAGGGTTTTTATGATTTTAGACAACATCGGGCGGCTGCTTTAACAGAATTTGGTATCAGAGGTGGAGGTTACTTGAAAGGTTTCAAGCGGACTGGTGAAAAAAGCGGTCCCCGGTCAATTCGACGCTCGAATGAATCGCACAGGATTGACCACACGCCCGTTCTTAATCACTTCGAAGTGCACGTGCGGCCCAGTGGAGCGGCCGGAAGAACCAATCTCGGCTATTTGAAAACCCTTTTCAACTGTGTCACCCACCGAAACCAGCAGGTTGGAATTATGAGCATAGCGGGTGGAAAATCCATTGCCATGCGCGATTTCTATCAGGTTTCCATAGTTGTAGCGTTTACCCGCATAGGTAACCACGCCTTTGGCAACGGCGATAACCGGTCCACCGAGCTTGCCAGCGAAATCGATGCCTTTATGCATTTCGCGACGACCCGAAATCGGATGCGTGCGCATGCCATAGTAGGAAGACAACCATCCTTTAATAATGGGACGACCGCTGGGCTCAACTTCTTTTTGAAGTTTTTCTCCCAAAACCAGGTTCTCCATTACCACTAGCTGATTTTCACGATCTGCAAGCTTTCGACTTAGCTGGTCGATGGCCTTTGATAGTTCATCAAGCTCGAAAACCCGGTTGGCATTGGTTTCCGGACCACCCAGGGCCGGAATACTGTCAAAATCGAATTCGGCTTTATCGATACTTGCCATATGCACCAGCTTGCGTCCCAACGCATCAAGACGCATAACATGCGCCTGTAGCAAACCGATACGTGAGGCCAGCGCATCGATATCCGCATCAGCTTCTTCGCGAATGTGTTTCAACTGCACTTGCTGGCGGTGTACGTCCGCCTGCCACTCATTGATCAGCACCTGGTTATCCTGGTCAGGATTGAGCGTGTAACCCAGATACACGGCGCCCGACATGACCAGGCCTGCCAGTCCTATCATCAATATTAAATGCACCGGTTTTGCGAGGTTTATCCCGCAAATCTGGCCTTTATTTGATGATAGGAACAGTATATTCACGGTTTACCTATATCGTGGCTTCAACTGGTTGAGCATAAGATATCGGCGCGGTCGACGCATCTTCGAAAGTGACCTCTTCCCAGGCGTCTTTATCCGCAAGCAAAGTCCGTAACAGACGATTGTTCAGCGCATGTCCGGACTTGTAACCGGAGAATGCTCCGATCAGGCTATGGCCAAGCAGGTAAAGATCACCGATCGAATCCAGAATCTTGTGTTTAACGAATTCATTGTCGTAGCGCAAGCCGTCTTCATTCAATACCCGGTAATCATCAAGCACGATGGCATTGTCCTGACTACCGCCCAGGGCGAGATTATTGGCACGTAGAAATTCGATATCTTTCTGAAACCCAAAGGTTCGGGCCCGACTCACTTCTTTTACGAAAGAGGTGGTAGAGAAGTTGATATGGCAGGTCTGCTTTTGCCTGGTAAACAATGGATGGTCAAAATCAATCTCGAAACTGACTTTGAAACCATCGAAAGGTTTAAACTCGACCCATTTATCGCCGTCTTCAACGCGCACCGATTTCCTGATCTTGATAAACTTTTTAGCCTGGTTCTGCTCCACAATTCCTGCCGACTGAATCAGGAACACAAACGGACCTGAGCTACCGTCCATAATCGGCACTTCTTCAGCGCTGAGGTCAATATAGGCATTGTCGATGCCGAGGCCCGCAATGGCTGACAATAAGTGCTCTACTGTCGAGATACGGACACCCTTTTTCATCAACGTAGTGGATAAGTTTGTGTCACCCACATTTTCCGGGTGCGCAAGTATCTCGACCGGAGTCTCGAGGTCGATTCGACGAAAGCGAATACCGGAATCAATCGGTGCCGGACGCAACGTCAGATATACTTTTTTGCCTGTATGCAGACCCACGCCCATGGCGCGGATAACATTTTTCAACGTGCGCTGTTTAATCAAGACTGCTTCCCAAAATAATAGAGTAAAATCAGATACTTGGCTTTGGTAATTCTTATCCCGCCAATGAACCGTGCATCATCGCCGATTTCAGGCAAAAAATCAATCCAATTCAAGAGATAGTTCCAATAAACGATTGAAATTTCAGCGAGTTTCAGCTTTCAAAATGCCATTATTATACTGGCATCTCAGATCCACTAGCGACGGGTATTACGCCTAATCTTCCGTTTTTGTAACTCGAGTATATACGAGTGTAGTAGATTTTCGGCGTCTTCGTGGATTTCCGTGAAACTGCAACGGCAGAGATCGATTTGTTTAATGTACCGAGCATGCCAAAAGATGGCGCATACATTGCCATTTTGCGAAACACATCCTGCACGATGTAATGGCGCATTTGCATGGATTCAATTTCAGTGCGCATTGCGGAACGAAGGGTTTCTTCGTCTGCAGCATCGGCGATCAGCGTACAAACCCGCTTCAAGAAGGGTGAAAGTGAGGCGAGATCCATAGCAAACCCTTGCGCCGATAAAGCAGTGTCGTTCCTGTTAATCGGCCACAAATTGGGAATCTTTAAGCCCGCGGGCAAATTCGGGTAATTACCCGTTATCCCCGGATTACTTTATTTCAACATGCTTCGATGCGATACTTTTCGCTTTATCAGGGGAGATAGATCGATGCCACCTGGAACCAGGGCCCGTAGCTCGGATGAATTGACCGAAATCGTTAACCAGGCGCTCGACGAGGTCGAAGATTTGCGTACAGCGATCGAATATGACGAGGAGTTCATAGGTGAATCCAGTATCATCGTCGAACCGGCGTCAACCGGCCTGACGCGCCTGCTGTCAGCAATTAACAACGATGAATATCAGCCTGGTGAGGGTGACTGGCTACAGTTTCTCGAGGCTTTGAGCGACATCGATCAACGTGCTGTACCGTTCTGGCCGCTGCTGAAACTGATCGTCGATACCCACGAAAACGGTTACCAGACAGAAGAAGAATAAGTCGGGTCAGGCAGCTTAAGGGCGAATAAAACAATCTCGATAATATTTCAGTTCATCGATCGATTCGAGGATATCATCCAGCGCCAGGTGCGCTCCCTTCTTGACGAAGCCCCCGACCAGTTCGGGCTTCCACAATCTCGCCAGTTCCTTCAAGGTACTCACATCAAGATTTCGGTAATGGAAAAACGCTTCCAGCTCCGGCATCAGACGTGCCATAAAGCGGCGATCCTGGCAGATACTATTACCGCACATCGGTGACTTGCCGGGAAGCACATAGGTACGTAGAAATTCGAGTGTTTCACGCTCTGCGTCAGCCATACTAGTGTTGCTTTGTCGAACCCGGCTGATTAACCCGGAATCACCGTGGTGACTGGTATTCCACGCGTCCATCGAATTCATAATTGTATCTGGCTGATGAATCGCAATTACAGGACCCTGCGCGAGTAGCACAAGATTGGCATCGGTAACCACGGTTGCAATCTCGATGATCTGATCCTGTTGCGGCTCCAGGCCGGTCATTTCCAGATCGATCCATATCAGGTTGTCTTCGTCCAGTGCCATCTTGCTTCTCCAGGCTTCACGCAGTTGTAATTTGCGCTAAACTATAGCAAGTTTTTTTCTCTGGTTGTTACATGCACTTGTTCACTACAGTTTTCTTAAGCTTTATCGCCGCATCGGTAATTGTTCGCCTGTGGCTGAGTCAGCGTCAGATCAATCATATCCAGCGTCACTACACCGAGGTTCCCACGGCTTTTGCGGATAAGGTTTCACTCGAGGATCACCACCGGGCAGCGGATTATAGCTGCGCCAAGTTACGCGTGGGCAGACTCATGCTGGCCTGGGAAACGCTGTGGCTATTGCTGTGGACGTTGGGAGGAGGCATCAACCTGATCGACCAACTGTGGTATGGCTACGAGTATTCTGCCCTGGTGACGGGCATCGCGGTTATCTTTACGCTTAGCCTGATTTCATCGATTCTGAATCTGCCGTTTTCACTTTATCAAACCTTTGTCATCGAAGAGCGTTTTGGATTCAACAAGACGACATTGAAAATCTGGCTGCTTGACCTGGTGAAAACCACGCTGCTGATAGTAGTAATCGGCGTTCCGCTGCTGGCAATAATTCTATGGCTTATGAACCAGGCCGGCGATAACTGGTGGGTGTATGCATGGCTCGTATGGATGAGTTTCAGTCTGATCATGATCTGGGCTTATCCGGTTTTCATAGCGCCACTGTTCAACAAGTTTAATCAACTGGAAGATTCCTCGCTGCAAGCGCGCATCGAAGCATTGTTAAAGCGCTGCGGCTTTCAAAGCCAGGGAGTATTCGTCGTCGATGGCTCGCGTCGTTCATCGCATGGCAACGCCTATTTCACCGGATTCGGCAAGAACAAGCGCATCGTTTTCTACGACACGCTACTCGAATCACTGTCGGCGGACGAAGTAGAAGCCGTGCTGGCGCATGAACTGGGTCACTTCAAACGCAATCACATCAAAAAATCCCTGCTGCTGTCGAGTGCCATTTCGTTTCTCGGCTTCGCGCTACTGGCCTGGCTGATGCGCTCGGACTGGTTTTATAACTCCCTCGGAGTGGAAGTAGTTTCAACTCACACCGCGCTACTGTTGTTCATGATGATCATGCCGGTATTCACTTATTTCGTGAGCCCCCTGTTCTCGGCGCTATCACGCAAACATGAATTTGAAGCCGACGAGTTTGCCCATTCCAATAGCGACTACAAGGCTTTGATTTCGGCACTGGTCAGTCTTTACCGTGATAATGCCAGTACGCTGACTCCCGATCCGGTGCATTCGATGTTCTACGATTCGCACCCACCCGCGACGATTCGCATCAATCACCTCGAAACCATCGCCTCCGGCAGGTCGTCGAGTTAGGCGCAACACCGAAGCACTTCTCAGCCGTTATGAAAAAACACTTGCATGGCAAAACGCAGGCTTAGCCAACAACAGTCAAAGCGCATCCAGGCCGCTCAGGATGCGCTCTCCGCGAGCGATGAACATCAACATGGAATCGTGGTTTCACACCAGGGAGGTCAAATCCTGGTAGAACTCGAAACAGGCGACAGTATCGAGTGCAAAATCAAATCAAACCTCGGCAGCATCGTCTGCGGCGATCGCGTGGCGGTCGAAGCCTCGGCTAATCAGGAACATCGCGTGATGGCGATACTGCCCAGGGATAACCTGCTGCAGCGCGTTGATGGCTTTGCTCAGGTGCGCGCGGTGGCGGCTAACATCAGCCAATTGTTTGTTTGTCTTTCAGTTACGCCCGAGCCCAACCTGTTCCTGCTCGATCAGTACCTGTTATCGGCCGAACAACAGCAAATCGAAGCCTGCATCCTGCTCAATAAAATTGATCTGCTAGAGGATGAAAATGATCCTTTCGGGTTGAACCAAATCTACCGGCCAATGGGGTATGAAGTCGTGCACGCCAGTGTCAAAAACGGCCAGGGAATGAACCGGTTCAAGCACTTGCTACCGGACCAGGTTTCAGTGTTAAGCGGTGTCTCCGGAGTCGGTAAATCATCCTTAACCCAGTGGTTACTCCCGGCGGAAAAAATCAAAATCGCGAGTATTTCCGCGGCTAACGAAGAAGGTCGTCACACTACCCGTGCCAGCCGACTTTACCATCTACCGGAGGGTGGCGATTTAATTGATACTCCCGGTATACGGGGTTTTAGTCCGTTCGTGGATAGTGAGCGACCAGTTGCTTATGGGTTTCGGGAAATACGTGACCTGGGCGAACAATGTCGATTTCATAACTGCCTGCACCGGGGCGAACCCAAATGTGCTGTTATCGAAGCCGTTACGGCTGGCCGGATCGCAACTTCACGCTTTGAAAACTACCGGAAAATGCTGGACCAGGCCAACGACGCTTAACTGGCCGAGATACCCCGCAGTTGCCTGCCCCCAAGCAGATGCAGATGCAGGTGAAAAACTTCCTGGCAACCGTGTCGGTTACAATTTATCACCAGCCGATAACCGTCCGCTGCAATGCCTTCGTCAACGGCAATTTTCTGCGCGGCTAACACCATTTTGCCAACCAATTCCGCCTGTTCGGGTTTTATATCATTCACCGTTTCGATTTCAATTTTAGGAATAACCAGTACGTGTACCGGCGCCTGTGGACTGATATCACGAAAGGCCATTACCTCGTCGTCCTCATACACGATATCTGCGGGCAATTCTTGATTGATGATTTTGGAAAAAATTGTTTCAGCCATTGACCTGTCTCCGGTTCCGATAGTCTCTAATCAATCTTCTGACGCCCCGACAGGGCTCTCGACAAGGTTCCACTATCGACAAATTCAAGCTCCCCGCCGAGTGGTATGCCGCGCGCGAGGCGGCTGCTGTTGACATCATACCTGGCGGCGAAATCAGCGATGTATTGAGCGGTTATGTCACCTTCCACGGTAGCGCTGGTGGCGAGAATGATTTCACTGGTCTCACCCTTGCTGAGCTGCTGTTCGAGTTCGTCGAGCCCCAGCTGTCCCGGCCCATAACCGTCGAGCGGGGAAAGCCGCCCCAACAGGACAAAATAACGTCCGCGATAAGCCGCCGATGATTCGACCGCAAATACATCAGCGGGAGTCTCAACCACACACAGCGTACGTTGATCACGCCCTGCATCGCTACAGATCTCGCAAAACTCGGTATCCGAGAAATTACGGCACTGCTGGCAATGTTTTACGCTGTCCAGGGCCTTCATCAATGCTGCTGCAATACGCTTCGCACCTTGCTGATCACGCTCGAGCAAATGCAAAGCCATGCGTTGAGCCGACTTTTGCCCAACTCCCGGCAGGCATTTTAGCGACGTAATTAGCTCGTCCAGGCTGGGTGATGACATCGATTAGAACGGTAATTTGAAACCGGGGGGTAAATTCAGTCCGGCCGTCATTTCCTGCATCGCCGCCTGGTTTGTTTTTTCCACCTTATGCACCGCGTCGTTGATCGCCGCGGCCACCAGATCCTCAAGCATTTCAACGTCTTCATCAATCAAACTGGGATCTATAGTGACGCGATTTACTTCATGTGTACCGCGCATGGCTATCGACACCATGCCACCACCGGCTTCACCGGTCACTTCCGTGTTGGCAAGTTCTGCTTGCGCCTTTTGCATATTAGCCTGCATTTCCTGCGCCTTTTTCATCATATCTCCGAGCGCACCTTTCATCATCTTACCTCACCACTAACTGTTGTTTTCAATCTTCACCACGCTTGCCTCATCCAGTTCGGCGGCAAACGCATGTTGCAATTTCTTGACCGTTTTTTCTTCCTTGATTGCATCGATCGCTGCCAGCCGCTCCTGCTGTTGGCGCAGCTCTCTCGCCTGCAAGGGCGTCTGCCCTGCGAAGGATGCTGCCGCGATTAATTCCAGCTGCAATGATACCTCAAGTTTTTGTTCCAGGGCCTGCATAATTTCTGTTTTGATCAGGTCGGTGGTGAGCTCATGTATTTCCGGCAGAAGCTCCAGTCGCAAGACGCCTTCCTGATAGGATTTGAGTTGACTATTTGCGACTATTTCCTGGGCCAGTCCTGTCAGGCCTAACTGGTAAGCAAGTTCGTGCCAGTCGAACGCGGTCTCACCGCGAGCCACGGTATCGGTCTGATCAACTGCCTGCACAGCTACCTCGGGAGTAAACCGGTCTTGTGTCTGCACCTCTGACTCAGAAGATGCCGCAACAGTTGTCTGTATCTCCAGCCTGGGAGTCGCCTGGTCGTTTGTTTGTGCCCCTGGCCCGGAAGTCACCTCACCTATCTGCGTCTCTGGTTGCGGAGTTACCTGATCAATTGTCGGTTCTACCGCGCAGGGCTTTGCTTCAGGCTTTTTTTTTACCTCGAGTTGTTCAACAGTCGCTAGCTGAACCTCGGCTTGTGGGGAAAACGCAAGTAAGCGCAGCATCAACATCTCAAATCCGGAAGCTTCGTCAGGACAGATCAACAAATCCTGGCGACCCTGTAAAAGAATCTGGTAGTAGAGCTGAATTTCCTCAGCCGACCAGCGCGCAGTGTATTTCTGCAGCAGTTCCTCGCCGAATTCATCCTCGTTTACCAACCCGGGATCGCTTTGATACAGTGCGACCTGCTGTAGCAACGCGATCATCTCCGCGCAAACTCGCTGGTAATCCGGGTTGTGTTCGATCACCAGCCGTGCTTCCTGCAGCAGGGCCGAAGCCGACTGCTCAGACAAAGCGTCAAAAAGTCGTATCAGGAAATCGCGTGATATTGAACCCAGCATCGATTCTACGGCATCCTGCTGCACCGATCCCCCGCCATATCCAATCGCCTGGTCGAGTAAACTCAGCGCGTCACGCATACTTCCGTCGGCCGCACTGGCAAGCAGGGTTAACGCCGAATCCCCGGCTGTTACTTTTTCCTGTTCGGTCAGAAACTGAAGTTGCGACAGAATCTGTGCCTTTGACATACGCTTCAAATTGAATTGCAGGCATCGCGACAACACCGTTACCGGGACTTTTTGCGGATCGGTGGTCGCCAGTAGAAACTTGATATGCGGGGGGGGTTCTTCCAGGGTTTTGAGTAAGGCATTGAAGCTATGTTTGGACAGCATATGCACTTCGTCGATCAGGTAAATCTTGAAGCGACCCCGGGTCGGAGCATATTGCACGTTGTCCAGCAATTCGCGCATATCATCGACACCGGTACGGGAGGCCGCATCGATTTCGATTAAATCAACACTGCGCCCCTCGTCGATCTCGACACAGGAAGAGCATTTGCCGCAAGGCTCCGAGCTAATCCCCTGCTCACAGTTTAACGACTTGGCAAAAATCCGCGCGATCGTGGTCTTACCGACACCGCGGGTTCCGGTAAACAGATAAGCATGGTGCAGGCGATTACTATCGAGCGCGTTAACCAATGCCTGTAATACGTGGTCCTGGCCGACCATTTGCTTGAAATTGGCCGGACGCCATTTACGCGCTAGTACCTGGTAACTCATTCAGATTTAGTGGAGGTTCGGCATTCAATTCAGAAAATGGCGGCGACCTGATCCAGCACACCCCCGCACCCGATGTCCCTGCTACCGTTGCTCCCTTCCGGGCCTGGCGGGATTTACAGATAATCGTCACGAAGGGACCGAAACAGGTCACCATTGCAAGAGCGAGAGTGTATAGCGAAGGTCGGTCAGGTTTCAAGGCGCTATTGGACGGATTCGCTTGTCATGTACAGGAATTAACCCGAGAATATGCCCCGCCAGCCGTAGCGAACCGAGATTCCCGAAAATGGGCAAGAAAAAAAACAAATCCTCCGACAACACGATCGCGCGTAACCGCATCGCGCGTCACGACTATTTCATCGAGGATGAAATCGAAGTTGGCCTGGTGCTCGAGGGCTGGGAAGTCAAGAGCCTGCGCAATGGAAGCCTGCAGTTGAAAGAAAGTTACGTGATGGTCAAGAACGGTGAAATCTGGTTGACTGGCGCTCATATCAGCCCGCTGAACAGCGCTTCCACTCATATAAAGCCGAACCCGACCCGTAATCGCAAGCTGCTCGCTCACCGCAATGAAATCGATCGCCTGGTGGGCATGGTCGAACGCAAAGGCATGACCCTGATTGCACTGGCAGCTTACTGGAGCCGTGGTCGGGCCAAACTCAAACTCGGCATCGCCAAGGGCAAAAAAGCACACGACAAACGCGCCAGCATCAAGGATCGTGACTGGAAACGCGATAAGGCTCGCATCCTCAAACCCAGCTAACTCCGAGGGGCGCGTTATTTCCAGGCGGGATCGTCGTGCTGGGTCGCGAGAAACTCGATGTAGTCCTGGTTGGCCTGCTGCGCAGCCGGTTCAACCTGCCATAGCGGAAGCTGCAGGCCCGACTCTATACGTTGCACCACGAGCTGCTCCTGACTCGATCCCGCGCCCTGCTCCGCGTCCAGCCCGAGGCTGGTCTGCCCCCCGGTCATTGCCAGGTATACGTCAGCCAGAATACGTGCGTCGAGTAATGCACCGTGCAAGCTGCGATTGCTATTGTCGATGCCATAGCGCTTGCACAACGCGTCGAGATTATTCTTTTGACCGGGGTGCTTCTGACGTGCCAGTAGTAATGTATCCAGAATGCCGCAGTTTTCTTCTAGCGGTGTAAGCGGCGATTCAAGCAAAGTGAATTCATTGTTGAGGAAGCCAACATCAAATGGCGCATTATGAATGACCAGTTCAGCGCCTGCGACATAACCGTGAAACTCCTCGGCGAGTTCGGTAAAGCGAGGCTTGTCCTGCAAAAACTCGCTGCTTATCCCATGTACCTCGTAGGCACCACTATCGACCGCGCGATCGGGATTGACATAGTAATGCCAATGGTTTCCGGTAACCCGTCGGTTGACCAGTTCGATACAGCCAATTTCAATAATTCGGTGTCCCTGACTGACTTCGAGCCCGGTCGTTTCTGTATCCAGCACTATTTGTCTCATGCCCGCGTCTTCTCATCAATCGCAGCATTTGCAAGTTGATCAGCCAGTTCGTTATCCTCGATCCCGGCATGGCCTTTTACCCAGTTCCAGTCAACTTGATGTTGTGTTACTTCTGCTTCCAGCTGTTGCCAGAGGTCGATATTTTTCACCGGTTTTCTGGCGGCAGTCTTCCAGCCATTGCGCTTCCAGTTGGCAAGCCACTCGGTCAGTCCCTGCATTACATATTTGGAATCAGTAAACAATTCAACCTTGCAGGAGCGCTTCAGTGCCTTTAGCCCCTCGATTACCGCGGTTAACTCCATGCGATTATTGGTAGTTTCGGCAGCGTAACCCTGCAGGGTTTTATGACTACCCTGAAAGCGCAGTACTACCCCCCAGCCGCCAGGTCCGGGATTACCGCGGCAGGCGCCGTCGGTATACATGACAACTTTGACACTCATAAACAGCTAATCATATTTCATATTCCGTCCGACACTTGGCCGCGCAATCTTTGCAGGTAGTAACTTACGCGTTACCCATCGATGCCGCACGGGTGTTAACGGTGAAATACTCTTGCTATAAACCAGCAGGTTGAGTGCGCCAAATATCGGCAACCAGTTTCTGGTGCCTTTTTCCAGCCACGATAAATGGCGTGTTATCGACGGTTTTTGAATCGGCGGCAAGTAGCCGACTCTGAACTGGCGGTGTTGCTCAAAGCCGAGTAGCCGCATCCAGTCGTCGATGCGTCTGGCGGTATAGAAATGTCCCTTGAATGGAACATGTTCCAGCCAGGACTGGAAAAAGTGACGTAATCCCCACAAGGACACTGGATTGAAATCGATGATTACCAGTTTGCCTTCGGGTATCAGGATTCGAAACGCCTCGCGCAGCATCGCGTGCGGTTCACTGCTATTCGAAAGGTGATGCATCAGGATCACCAGATCAACACTATCGGAAGCAATTGGCAACATCGACGAATTTGCCTGAATTTCTGCCTGTGACCCGATTTCATCGAGGGTGAACTGATGTTTTATCCGACAACCTTGCTGTAATTGCGCCGCTAAGCCGGCACAACCGATCTGTAAAGAGTAGTAACCAAAGGTAGTAGCCAACAACGGATTGATTTTTTCTTCAAGCTCTTTGAACAGATATTCCCCTGTTCTGCTAAAATACCAATCATCAATAGTGGCAAATCCTTTTTTTTCAGTAGTTTGTCGCCAAAATCTCATTTGAAACTTATTATTCGGAAGGTACAATTGACTTATTCTAGCCACATAGCGCGATCGATACTAATGTTTCTCAAGCAAAAGCCCCTTTATGGGGAACGGCATATGCTGGCCGCGATCCTGATGACGCTGGTCATCACGGGTTGTTCAAACATGAACTCAAACGCCGCTGCCGACAACACGGCGCAGACCAGCGCCGCAGCACCACTGGATGCCGATACTTCTCTAACCGAAGCACCCGTGACCGTAGAAGTAACGCCAGAACCGATGGGATACACGGATGCCTCCGCAACGTCGCCAGGACATGCGCTACTGGAACTTGACTTCTATGATGCGCCGGATTATTACGATTTTGAACAGGGACGCAGCACGCCACTCAGCCTGGAAATCGAAATTCAGGTAGCGTTAGCCGAACAGGCACAGCAGCAACAGTTACGCGAAGAAGCAGCAGCATTGGCCGTTATCAAAGCGGCGGAGCTTGCGGCTGAAAGAGAAAATAACGCCTGGTATCGCTTACGGGAAGGCATGCAATTTATCCCGGTTGACAATGCACGCGTGAGAGCCCAACTAAAATGGTATCTCGATCACCCCGGCTACCTGCAACGCGTGATGGAACGCGCACGCCCGATACTACCCTTTGTACTCGATGAGCTTGAACGGCGAAACCTGCCCACCGAACTGGCATTGCTACCTATCGTTGAGTCTGCTTACCAGGCTTTCGCCTACTCCCACGGACGTGCCTCCGGCATGTGGCAAATCATTCCATCCACCGGGCGCTTCCTCGGGCTGAAACAAAACTGGTGGTATGACGGCCGCCGCGACATTATTGAATCGACCCGTGCCGCAATCACGTATCTCGACAGTCTGGCGCAGCAATTTAACGGTGACTGGGAACTGGCCCTGGCGGCCTACAATGCGGGCCCGGGAAAGATTCGTAGCGCGGTGCGTTACAACAAGAAGAAGAAGCGCTCGACTGATTTCTGGCATCTGACCAGAATTCGTAACGAAACCCGTTCTTATGTCCCCAAGATGTTTGCACTACAGGAGTTATTTTCCAATCCTGATAAGTACCATCTCGATCTGGTCCCGGTGACCAACCAGGTCAGCTACGAAGTGGTCGAGCTGGACGGTCAAATCGATCTGGCACTGGCGGCTGATCTTGCCGGTATATCGGTGAACGAACTCTACCAGCTGAATCCGGCCTTTAATCGTTGGGCTACCGCGCCCAAGGGTCCGCACCGCTTACTGTTACCCCGCGACAAAGCCGAACAATTCAAAATCGGGGTGGCACAGGTACCACCGGGTAAACGTATCAACTGGGTACGTCACAAGATCAGAAACGGCGAAACCCTGAGTCATATTTCGAAAAAATATCGCAGCACCGTGGCGCTGATCAAGGAAGTCAACAATATTCGCGGCCACCGTATCCGCGCTGGAAAGTACCTCATGGTACCGACTGCCACCAGGTCATTGAAAACCTATTCGCTGAGTGCAAATTCGCGCCTGGCAAGCATCCAGAATACCAACCGCAATGGCGACAAGCGAGTTCACATCGTGCGCTCGGGACAAAGTCTATGGAGTATATCGAGGAGCTATGGCGTCACTACCCGGGCACTGGCCAAGTGGAATGGTATCGCTCCAATCGACACGCTTAGTGTCGGCCAGAAGCTGGTAGTCTGGACCCGCAAGGGTGCCGCCCAAACTGTCAGCATCAATCAAACACGACCGAGCAACGCTCTGCACGCGCTCAGGTATACGGTTAGAAAAGGAGATTCGCTTTACCTTATTGCCAGTCGCTTCAACATCAGCGTAGCCGATATCAAGCGCTGGAATCGAGTTGGCAAATATCTGCAACCCGGGCAGAAACTAAAGCTCTACGTCGATATAACCAGCCAGTCAGGATAGCGCTACAGAGCCTGTGACCCAGTCGTGAAATTTTATCCACAAGAGTTGATTTATCGGGTACCACACGCCAGAATACGCTTTTATTGACGCCACTCGCAACGGATTCCCGAAAAAGACATGAGCCTGGAAATTGATCTCAAACAAATAAAGTCTTTTTCACCGATCAACTCCCTGAACCCTGAAAATGCTCAGGATTTAGTCAAAAAAATCTCTGCCACCCAGGTGCAAGCCGGGCACTATGTCTTCAAAAAAGGTGACGCGGACAAGTTTCATGTTTACCTGTTAAAGGGTGAAGTCGAACTGGTAGACGATAAGAAAGTCGTCAAGGTAATCAAGGCAGGAGCCCCTGAAAGTCTACAACCACTCGCGCATGGGTTTCCTCGACCGTTATCGGTACGAGCTAAATCGATCGTAGTCATTACCAGAATCAACAGCGACATGCTCGACATCATGCTGACCTGGGATCAATCCGGTAGCTATACCGTCGAAGGCCTCGAAGAAGATGATGACGAAACCGACTGGATGACCCGGATATTACAGACCCGAGCCTTTCATCGCATTCCCCCGGCTAATATCCAGGCGATGTTCATGCGCATGGAGTCGATCAGCTTCAGTGCCGGTGAAAAGGTAATCGAACAGGATGCCGAGGGAGATTTTTTCTACATAATCAAGGAAGGGCGCTGCCTGGTAACTCGTTCCACACCAGCCAATCCAAATGGAGTAAAACTTGCGACTCTCTCGGTTGGCGACAGTTTTGGTGAGGAAGCCCTGATTTCTGACAGCAAGCGTAACGCGACCATAACCATGCTTACCGAGGGGCATTTGATGCGGCTCAACAAGGATGATTTTAATTCGTTGCTCAACGAACCGCTGCTTAACTGGGTTGATTATGATGAAGGCAAGAAACTGGTGGATGGTGGCGCGGTCTGGTTCGATGTGCGACTACCGACAGAGCACAAAGCCAAACACATCAAGGGTAGTATTAACATTCCGCTTATCTTCCTGCGTATGAAAGCCAATTCTCTGGATGGACAGAAAAAATACGTAATTTACTGCGATACCGGTCGCCGCAGTTCAGCCGCCTCATTCCTGCTAAACGAAAAAGATATCGAGTCTTACGTATTGAGGGACGGTGTCGACACCGCCGAACCCAGCGACCTGGAAACCGCCTGACCAGGCACTGGCAACATAACCCGGTATCAGGGCATCATCAAATTGAATACTATGCGATTTGGATTGCTGCTTAATCCAGTCGCAGGCCTCGCGAAAAGCCGTAGCAAACAGTGGGGCAACTAATAATAAATTGAGACTATGGAGAGGGTATGAAAACCCGGTTTTGGGGTAGCGACTGGTTCGCTGGGCTACTGATTACAATCGTGGTTGTGATCTTTTCGGGTGCGGCTCCCTTTGAAAGCCTCGAACGGGCCTTCTACGACTGGGGTGTCAGATCTACTGAACGTTCACCTTCCAGCAAGATCGCTGTCATCGCCATTGACGATGAAAGCATCAACAACCTGGGGCGTTGGCCCTGGCCGCGCGACCTGCATGCCAAGCTAATCAATCGACTTAGCGAGGGCGGCGCTAAAGTTATCGGCCAGACAGTCTTTTTTCTCGAACCACAAATCGACCCGGGTATGTTGTACATACGCGAGTTGATCGAATTTTTCTCTACTGCCAGTTTCAATGATGTCCCAGCTGATATCGACACCCTGGGAGCGATGTTGGAATTTCAGGGAGATAGTCAGGCAAAAACAGAAATCCTGGAGTTCTATCTTCAATCCAGTGTAAACACTCGACTCAACCAGGATATCGAGACGCTGAAGTCGAGTCTGTTCGAAGCCGAACAGGCGTTAAACACCGATGCCAAGCTGGCGGAAAGCCTGGTGAATGCGAATAACGTGGTCCTGGCGATGGTATTTTTCCTGGGGATGCCGAGGGGCAATCCGAACACTGAGTTACCGGATTACGTACTCAAGAATTCCATAAACCAGATTCGAGATAGGGTTTCGGCGCAGGCGAACGGGTTGTTTCCGATACCGAGCCAGGATGCACTGCCCCCTATCCCGGAGATAGGTCCCTATGCTGCGGCAATTGGACACCTGAATACCCTGCCCGACCTTGATGGCGGAGTTCGTTCTGAGCCACTGGTTTTGCAATATTATGATCGTTTCTTCCCTTCAATATCCCTGCAAATAGCTGCCCGCAGTCTAAACCTCGACACCAGTGATATAAAAGCCAACCTTGCGCAAAGCGTCGAACTCGGTTCGTTAACCATCAAGACCGATCGCGAACTAAAAATGAATACTTTTTTTTATGCGGACAAACCAGGTCGCCCGGCGTTCCAGGTTGATTCCTACTACGATGTTTTCAGCGGCAAGATTCCTGCCGAGAAGTACAAGAACAAGATCGTTTTGATCGGCGCCACGGCAACCGGGGTTGGCACACCGCAGATAACTCCGATCGATACTTCCATGGCACCGGTTTTGACCCTGGCACACTCGGTGTCGAGTATCCTCAACGAAGATTTTTTTATTGAGCCTGAATGGGGATTCTGGGCCCGAACGGGGACCTTCCTGGTGGTCATGCTATACCTGATGCTGATAATGCCACGCCTTAAAGCCGGTGTTGCCTTTGTCATTACATTGATGTTGCTGTTGATGCTGGTGGCGAGCCATTACCTGCTTATGACCAACAGCACAATGTGGATTCAGCTTATGACTCCAGCTGCGCTGCTGGCGATTGGCTACCTGCTGATAACGACCAAGCGCTTCCTGGTAACAGAACACGGCAAAGCCAGAGCGGATGAAGAATCTGCGGAAAGTAATCGCATGCTGGGCATTGCCTTCCAGAGCCAGGGACAGCTCGATATGGCTCTCGAGAAGTTCCGCAGGTGTCACCCGGTAGATGAACAGGTGCTGGAGGCTATGTATAACCTGGCACTTGATTTCGAACGTAAACGCCAGTTCAGTAAAGCGACATCTGTATACCAGTACATGTCTCGACACGACGAAAAATTCCGTGATATCGAGGCTCGCAAGAATCGCGCACAAAAAATGGAAGAAACCATTATGCTTGGCGGCAGCAAAGCTGCTGAAACCCTGATACTGGATCAGGGTGGAATCGAAAAACCAATGCTGGGACGTTACGAGGTTGAAAAAGAACTCGGCAAGGGCGCGATGGGAGTCGTTTACCTCGGCAAAGACCCCAAGATCGGAAGAGTTGTGGCAATCAAAACCATGGCGCTGGCGCAAGAATTCGATGCGGACGAAATCGAGCAGGTCAAAGAACGATTCTTTCGCGAAGCGGAAACCGCGGGTCGCCTTAATCATCCCAACATTGTCACCATCTACGATGCCGGCGAAGAACATGACCTCGCTTTTATTGCCATGGAGTTTCTCCAGGGACATGATCTCGCGCGCTACTGTAAGCCCGATAACCTGATGCAGATGCGCAGGGTGATCAGCATCGTTGAACGCGCCGCAGAAGGGCTCGATTATGCGCATAAGCAAAATGTTGTACATCGCGACATAAAACCCGCCAATATCATGTATGAAGCGGAAGCAGATACGGTTAAGATTACTGATTTTGGTATTGCTCGCATTACCGACTCGAGTAAAACCAAAACCGGCACGGTGCTGGGCACTCCATCTTACATGTCGCCAGAGCAACTGGCGGGTAAAAAGGTCGATGGCCGCTCGGACCTGTTTTCGCTGGGGGTCATGCTTTACCAGATGCTTTCGGGATCGTTACCGTTTGAAGCCGATTCCATGGCAAGCCTGATGTACAAGATAACTAACGAAGAAGCAGTGGATATAAGAACTATTCGCGCTACAATTCCGGAGGCTCTCGCTGCGGTGGTACACAAAGCACTAATCAAGGACGTAGATCAACGCTATCAGACAGGGATTGAATTCGCCAACTCATTAAAAGTATTTCTGAAAACCTAGCCTGACCGTTAAATGAATTTGCAAAATAAAATTACTATCATTGGACTAACCGACAAAGGCATCGTGCGTCGTAAAAACGAAGATTCTATCGGCTTCGATAGTGCACTTGGCCTGGTGGTACTTGCTGACGGCATGGGTGGGCACCGTGGAGGCGAAATTGCCAGCAGTATGACGGTTGACACCATCATCGACGTACTGCAAAAAAGCTTACCCAGAATCGCTGCAGGGGAAATTGACGAAACCAGCGGCTTCTCGATGGAATCGATTTGCATCCAGGATGCGGTCGTCGCTGCGAATCAGCTGGTGTACAATACAGCCGAAATTAATCCTGAACACAAAGGTATGGGCACTACAATCGTAGTGTTACAGTTTTACAACAATTCGTTCTCACTCGCACATATCGGCGATTCACGCTGTTATCGACTACGGGCGAACAAATTTGAACAAATTACCAAGGATCACTCTCTTCTTCAGGAGTTGATCGATCGTGGTTTTTATACCCCTGAAGAAGCCCGAAATTCGATGAATAAAAACCTGGTTACCCGCGCTTTGGGCATCGATCCGATCGTTATGCCCGACATCCAGGAGGATATAGTTCTGAAAAATGATATATACCTGCTATGTTCAGATGGACTAACCGATTTAGTTGAAGATGAAGATATATACTTAACTATTACACAATTTAGTGCTAATCTAGAAGAAGCTGCCAAGCAATTGATTACAAAGGCAAACCAGAAAGGCGGAAAGGACAATATTTCGGTAATGTTATGCCGGATAGACGATGATTTCTCGTCCCGCAAAGGCTGGTTTAAAAAATTTGTTGCATGGTTTGACGAATAACGGATTGCACCCAGTAGAAAATACTCTAGAGGCTGGATAAAAACATGGTCGCAAAACTGATCACAACATCAAGCACGGGCGAAGAAACTGAGTTCGAGTTGATCAATGAAACAACCACTATTGGCCGCAAGCCAGGCAACGATATACAAATCGACAACCTGTCGGTTAGTGGCAGGCATGCGCAGGTAATTACCATACTCGAAGATTCCTTCCTGGAAGACCTTGGCAGTACCAACGGAACCTACGTAAATGGTAAATTGGTAAAAAAGCACGCACTTGAAAATGGCGACAATATCACCCTCGGCAAGTACCAGATAATTTATCAAAACAGAAGTAGTGGTGGCGAACAGGACTTTGAGCAGACTATGATTATTCGCCCGGGTGAAGCTGGAATGCCCGAGACCGCTGGCGGCAAGGAAATAGATAAATCGGTGCAGAAAATATCCGCCGCGATTGCTTCGGAAGCTGCAACCACGGCTGCTTCACCAATGGCAAACAAGGAAGCATGCCTGCAATTATTGAGCGGTGCCAACGCGGGCAGAGAATTGATACTCACCAAGGCCTTAACCACTATTGGCCAGCCCGGCGTGCAAGTCGCGGCAATTACGCGACGCCCTCAGGGATTCTTTTTAATCCATGTGGACGGCGGCCCCAATAATAGCGTACCAAAAGTCGGCGGCACGCCGATTGGATCTAACGCCCACGAATTGAAAAGCCACGACATTATCGAAGTTGCTGGTGTAAAAATGGAATTTTACCTGAAGTAATTTCCTATCGACTGCTCATCCGACCTTAATCCCGGGAGCATACAATGCGACTTCAGCGCTCAATCAGACTAGCGCTTAGCGCTTTCATCCTGGTTGTTCTGCTGATCGATACTACCGGTCTATACAAATACCCTTTTATCAAACAACTGGAAAACTGGACCTATGATGCGCGTCTCAATTTCACTCGTCCAGACACGCTGGACGAGCGCGTTGTTATCGTCGATATCGATGAAAACTCACTGGCTGAAGTCGGCCGTTGGCCCTGGGGAAGAGACAAGCTAGCGACTATAGTGGAAAACCTTTTTGGTCTGTACCAGGCCGATGTGGTCGGTTTCGATATCGTATTTGCCGAAAGGGATGAGAGTTCCGGACTGCAGCAATTCGAACAACTGGCTCGTACCACGCTGAAAAATAATTCCGCATATCGACAGGAATTTGAACGCATACGCCCCAGCCTGATGCATGACGAGATATTCGCCGATAGCCTGATCGGCAAAGACGTGGTATTGGGTTACTACTTTAAATCCAGTTTGCAGGAAGCTGAAACCGGAGTAGTTGGGTTGTTGCCGCCAGCACTGACAAAAATGGATGTGCAATGGAGCCAGCGCCTGCCGATCAACAAGGCTGCCGGCTACGCGGGAAATCTCGACATACTGCAGGCATCAGCCAGGTCTGGCGGTTACTTCGACAATCCCTATGTTGATGCTGACGGTGTATTTCGTCGTGTACCGCTGATACAGGCTTACGAGGGCTACCTGTTTGCATCACTCGCGCTGGCAACCGCGCAGGTCCACCTCGATAAGGCTGGAATCGAGCTGGTGGTTGAAACCGAGGGATCGAAAGGCGGCACAGAGTACTTTGCTCTGGAATCTATCAAACTCAAGAACTACCATATACCAGTCGACGCCAACGGTGCGGTATTCGTCCCTTACCGAGGCCGGCAAGGTAGTTTTACTTACCTCCCCGCGCACAAGGTACTCAGCGGCAAAGCTGACCCTGCCCTGCTCCGCGGCAAGATCGTTTTAATAGGCACTTCGGCACCCGGTCTACTCGATCTGCGCTCGACTCCGGTACAGAATATCTATCCCGGAGTTGAAGTTCACGCCAACATTATTTCAGGAATTCTGGATCATCGAATCAAGCATAAACCAGCCTGGACTATCGGTTACGAATTCGTACTGCTGGTAGTAGTAGCCGTCAGCATGGCTTTATTACTACCACTTGTTTCGCCGTTACTCGCGGCGGCCGCAAGTCTGGGCTTTACCGGGATAGTGTTAGCCGGAACCTTGTTTGCCTGGAATAACAACCTGATCCTGCCCCTGGCCAGCCCCTTGTTGCTGATTGTGTTGATATTCATGCTCCACATGACTTATGGTTTTTTTATCGAGTCCCGCGGCAAGCGTCAACTCGCCAACCTGTTTGGTCATTACATTCCACCTGAACTGGTTGAAGAAATGTCCGAATCACCCGAAGAGTACTCGCTGGATGGCGAAAATCGCGAAATGACCGTGTTGTTCTCCGACGTTCGCGGGTTTACTACCATTTCCGAAGGAATGGACCCTAAACAGCTAACCCAGCTAATGAACGCGCTGCTAACCCCTATGACCCGGGTGATTCACAAAAACCGTGGCACCATCGACAAGTACATGGGTGACGCGATTATGTCATTCTGGGGTGCACCGCTAGCCAATTCGGAACATGCCCGACACGCCCTTTATGCCGCCATGGAAATGATGGACGAGCTTAAGATCATGCAGGAAGAATTCAGGCAGCGTGGCTGGCCGGAGGTGAATATTGGTATTGGCCTGAACACTGGCGACATGAATGTCGGCAACATGGGTTCCGAGTTTCGCATGGCCTATACCGTGCTCGGTGATGCGGTCAACCTTGGTTCCCGCCTGGAAGGACTAACCAAAAACTACGGCGTTAACATCATTGTCAGTGAATCCACGAAGTCGGAGATACCGGAATTCTTGTTTCGCGAACTCGACCTGGTGAGAGTCAAGGGGAAGAATGAACCAGTAGCCATTTTTGAACCGATAGGCCACAAAAATGACCTCGATAAAGAGGTGACCGCAGAACTTACCGCCTATAAGCAGGCATTGCTGAACTTCCGCGCCCAATCGCTGGACAAGGCGGAACTGGATTTCTTCAACTTAAACCGCCTGTACCCGAATCGCTTTCTTTACCAGGTATACCTCGATCGAATCGCAATCTACCGTCGCGAGCCACCGGGTGACGACTGGGACGGTGTTTTCACGCACACTTCGAAGTAAGCAATCCACGCGGTATTGATTACCAGCAGGTTTTTAATTCTCGTGCCAGTATTTGAATTCCTTTAGTCAGCTCCTGCTCGCTTTGCACGTAGTTCATACGCACACAGCTTTCAGCATGATCCGACGGAGTTGCCTGGCCCGGGAAAAAATATTTCCCCGGCACTACCAGTACGCCCTTTTGCTTCAATCGCTGATAAAGCTCGCTGGTGGTTATGCCCAGCCCTTCGAACCACAACCACAGAAACATTGAGCCTTCAGGTTGATGGATATGCAACCTGGAATCTCCAATCGCATCGCGTAACAAAGCGACCGCCAGTTGGCAGCGCCGTTTATAGAAAGGCTGGATCAGATCGTGACATAACGGCAACAAAGCATTGTCTGTAATCAGCTGGTTGACGATTTCGGCGCCTATACCCGCTGGCGCCAGGCTGGTGATTGCGGTCATATTTGAAAAATAACGAATCATCTCTTCACTGGCGATGACGATGCCTGTACGGGCGCCGGGAAGCCCCAGCTTGGACAGGCTCATACAGACAATACAATTCTCGTTCCAGAAAGGATTTACCTTACTGAAAATAATGTTAGGGAATGGTGTGCCATAAGCGCTATCGATCAACAAAGGCACTTTATGCTGGCGTGTTATCTGATCAAGCTGCCGGCACTCGTCGTCCGTCAAAACGTTGCCGCTGGGATTGGTGGGACGTGAAACACAGACCAGGCCGACAGACTCGTCAACCTGCAGGTTTTCGAAATCAACCTGGTATTTGAAAAAGCCGTCATCCAGTAGATGAATCCTGGCTTCCTGGCTGGTAATCAAATCTTCCTCGATTCCAACATCACAATAACCGATGTATTCAGGTACCAGCGGTATCAACACGCGTTTGCGAGTACTCCCGGTCTTCCCCGCAAACGAATTGAAGAGGATGTAAAAAGAACTCTGGCTGCCATGGGTCAAGGCGATATTCTTGCTGCTAATCTGCCAGCCATATTGTTGTCGAAAAAAACCGGCCAGGGTTTCGAGAAATACAGCTTTACCCTGCGGGGCATCGTAGTTGGCCAGGCTTGCAACCAGTCTACCGGATTTATGCAGCCTCTCGATTACCTTGTTAAAAACAGACATGACCTCCGGGATTTCAGCGGGATTACCACCACCCAGCATGACTACGCCTGGCTGCGCCATGCCCTCGGCCAAATCATCCATCAAGTGGGTAATGCCAGAGTAACCGCTAAAGCGCTTGCCAAAATCTGAAAGATTCATCGTAACCTGTTTCAGTGGAACATCGGGATCACAATTACGGACAGCATTGCAGAAAAATGCAACCGATTTCACTGCTTTTCCTGATCTGTGACAAAGTTGACTCGGCCGCTTAATCTGGCAACATTCGACACTTAACATCAGGGAATGCTATGCAATACGCCCACCAATTAGAGTTTAAGGTACGTGACTACGAATGCGATATGCAGGGTGTGGTCAACAACGGCGTCTATCAAAACTATCTCGAGCATGCACGCCATGAATTCCTGCAATCACGTGGTATCAATTTTGCTGAAGTTACGGCCGCAGGTATCAACCTGGTAGTAACCAGGGCAGAACTGGATTACAAGAATTCTCTGGTTAGTAATGATCTGTTTGTCGTGCGCAGCCTGGTTCGACAGGTATCCAGGGTTCGCTTCGAGTTTCAGCAAGATGTATTTCGTCTTCCTGACGAAACGCTAATGCTCGCCGCCAGAATTACCGGAACTTCATTGAACCAACAAGGGCGACCATTTGTGCCGGAAATACTGGTACAACTATTTAACGAAGACTAGCCCGCATATACCCTTAGCTCAGGCTGATAGTTTTCACTGATATCGGTAAAGGCACTTAAGGCGAGATCTGCGTCTTCGCAATCAGCCAGGCGAAACTGGCTGATTCCGCAACGCTGCATGAAAGACAATTGATCACGCAAGACTTCACCCTGTGCACGAATATCGCCCTGGAAAGAAAATCGTTCGCGTAACAATCGTGCCTGGCTAAATCCACGTCCATCGGCAAATGCGTCAAAATTCAGCACCACCAGTTTCAGCCGCGGTAGCAAAGCTTCGATTTCTGCGACTCGATCGGTCACAGCAAGCTCGACCCCAAGCAGCAATCCACTTCGTTCAAAGAGATCCCGGTCGGCACCTAATCGCGCGACGCTGACTATCACCCGCTCGGCATCACCGATTGGCTCCATATTATCAAGCCTGATCCATTTATCCTCGAGGACCTGGTACAGGTCAATAAGAATCGGCATAAACACGCTCCTTGAATGGATTCCGGCCTATGCGTTCTAAAGTATCAACAAATGATTCGCCCTGCGCACGCAGTTCGATATAGGTTTCGATGATAATTTCTACCGCGTGCCCAATATTCTGTTTCGAGACTGCGGGTCCCAGGACTTTACCAAGAGCAGTATGGTTGCCAGTCGAACCACCCAGTGTAATCTGGTACCAGTCTGCGCTGTTCTTGGATACACCAAGTAAACCTATGTTGCCGACGTGGTGATGCCCACAGGCGTTCATACAACCCGAAATATTGATCTTGACTTCACCTGCCCCAAAAAGCCTGTCGAGCTTCTCAAGTCGATTCTGCAGGTTCTCAGCCACATCAATCGAGGTAGTATTGGCGAGTGCACAAAAATCAGACCCTGGACAGCAAATAATATCGCTAATAGTACCTATATTCGGATTTGCCAGGCGTAACCCTACTAACGCCTGCCACAAAGCATACAGTTCAGCCTGTTCGACCTGGGCAAATATCAGGTTTTGAGAATAGGTTGTACGTACTTCTCCGAAGCTGAATTTATCTGCCAACTCAGCCACCTTTGTCATTTGCGTAGCGCTGATATCTCCGGGAGCTTGTCCATGATTTTTCAAGGATAAAAACACGATTCGGTATCCTGCCATCTTATGGGTTCGTGTATTTTGTCGATACCAGCTCGCAAAAACCGGATTGCCGGCCATCAGTTGCGGGATGGTTTTGTCATTCGCCAGTTTCCTGTAACGGTGTATCCTGAAAGCATTAGTCACCTCCTCAATACGCGCATCGTCAAGTTTCAGACTAGTTTCCCGCACATGCTGCCACTCGGATTCTACCTGTTCGCGAAAAGCATCGATTCCAATCGCGTTTACCAGTATCTTGATACGCGCCTTATAAAGATTATCGCGGCGGCCATGCAGGTTATAAACGCGCAATATCGCATCGAGATAACTCAGCAGCTCATATTTCGATAAATATGCCCGTAATTGCTTGCCGATCACCGGGGTGCGGCCTAGCCCACCACCAACCAGAACCCTGAATCCGACTTCGCCAACGTCATTTCGAACCATTTGCAGACCGATATCATGAACCTGTGCAGCAACCCGGTCCTGGGTGGCTCCGCTAACCGCGATCTTGAACTTGCGTGGTAGAAAAGAAAATTCAGGATGCAATGTTGACCATTGCCGTATCACCTCGCACCAGATCCGTGGGTCTTCGATTTCATCAGGCGACTCCCCTGCCAACGGATCAGACGTTATATTACGAATGCAGTTACCACTGGTTTGAATGGCGTGCATTTGCACGCTCGCCAGTTCCGCCAGGATATCGGGCACAGATTCGAGTGTGGGCCAGTTAAACTGAAAGTTCTGCCGCGTGGTCACATGCGCATAGCCTCTGTCATAGTTGCGCGCAATTCGCCCCAGCATGCGTAACTGGGCCGAGCTCAAGACCCCATAGGGAATCGCGACTCGTAGCATCGGTGCGTGACGCTGGACATATAATCCGTTACGCAGCCGCAATTGCTTGAAAACCTCTTCATCGAGTTTACCGGATAAATAACGCCTGGTCTGATCACGGAACTGTGCAACCCGCTCATCTACCAATTGTTGATCCACATGATTGTAGGCGTACATTTGTCTGCTCATTCTGAACTGGCAGTACAATATACTTACTCCCAAATATCTTAAATAATGATACTTTGAGATAGTATATTTGAATTTATGATAACTATTCTGCTACATGCTAATTTCGACGTTGATACTTCCCTGCCCTTTTACCCCTGATTACGTTTGCCGCGGCAGATGATCAATTGATTTACTGTGTTTAGGATTGCATGAAGCCTGGGAGGCTGACAAAATAGATTTCATTTTGAGGAATTTTTATGGGCTTTCTAAGCGGCAAAAAAGCACTCATCGTCGGTATTGCAAGCAATCGTTCCATCGCCTACGGAATTGCACAGGCGATGCATCGCGAAGGCGCTGAGCTTGCGTTCAGCTATGCCAATGACAAGTTGCAACCGCGGGTGGAAAAGTTTGCCGCTGAATTTGATTCCGATATCGTACTACCCTGCGATGTTGCCGACGACGACGAAATTACGAATCTGTTCGCACAGCTTGGAACGCACTGGGGTCAACTCGACGCGCTGGTGCATTCGGTTGCCTTCGCGCCCCGCGAAGCTTTAGCCGGTGACTACCTCGAAAATCTCGACCGGGAAGGTTTTCGTATTGCACACGATATCAGTTCATACAGCCTTGCCGCGATGGCCAAAGCCGCAAGACCAATGATGCAGAACACCAATGGTTCGATAATCACCATGACCTACCTGGGTTCAGAACGCGCCTTGCCCAATTACAATATTATGGGTGTTGCCAAGGCCAGCCTCGAGGCCAATGTACGTTACCTGGCCGCAGCTCTTGGCCCGCAGGGAATCCGCGTCAACTCGGTTTCAGCCGGCCCGATAAAAACCCTGGCCTCGGCCGGTATTGGGAGTTTCAAGAAAATTCTCGACGAGGTCGCTACCAATGCTCCGCTGCGGCGCAACGTGTCTATCGAGCAGGTGGGTAATGTCGGCGCGTTTCTATGCTCTGATCTGGCCGCGGGAATTACCGGGGAAAATATTTATGTCGACTCAGGCTACAATATCGTCAGCATGGGTGTGCTTGAGTGAAGCTTGATTTTCAGGTCTGATATTTGCTCTGATTCCTGCCTTACAGGTCCTGCAGGGGCATTCTAACAACCTCGGCGCGATCGGTCAGCAGCTTCAATGCCGCTTGATATTCAGCACCTGCTCGCGCCTGTTTGAGCTCATCGAGCGCTTTACTGTCGACATTTCCGTCATTCGATAGCACCGCCGACAATTCAATAATCGCATAGTTACCATCAGCAACTGACAGGCCTTCAAAAACAGGGCCCTGTTCAGGTTTTGGCATTGAAAATGTACGTCTTAGTATTGCGCCATCAATTTCGGATTGATTACGCTCGACGAAGCCGTGATCACGAATCGATGCTGACCATTCTACCGCCAGATCATCGAGCGTTTTTCCTGCATTTAATTCCGCCAGTGCCGCCATTCCTGACTTCAAACTCTGTTCACGTGCTTTTATTGTTACTAATTCGGACTTTATTAGCTCCTGCACCTGATCAAGCGGTTTCTCTGCAGCCGGCCTGAGCTGGTTGAGACGAATAAATACCACGCGTTCGTTATCAAGCTCTATCGCTTCGCTGTTTAATCCTTGCTGTAATACCTCCGCCGAAAACGCCATCTGTCGTACTTTAGGCTCAACGGCAATACCTTGACCCGAGAGTCGATCGAACCAGTCGCTAGTCTGTACCGTCAAATCGAGCTGCTCAGCCGCCGCGAGTAAAGAATCAGACTGCTCATAGACGATGTTTGCTACATTTTCGACCAGGTCATAGATCTGACCTTCGGCGAGTTGTGTTCTAATCTCGTCTTGCAAAGTAGATTTTACCGTCTCGAAGGACTGTATCTCACCACCGCTGATCGAATCCAGCTTGATCAGGTGCCAGCCAAAAGGAGTTTTTACGGGTTGGCTTAGTTGATCGACCTCCATGGAAAACAGTGCAGCTTCGAAAGTTGGCACCATTACACCACGCTCGACTTCGCCAAGACTGCCACCTTCGCTTGCCGATCCCGGATCCTCGGATAACTCACGCGCCAAATCGGCAAAGCTTTCACCGTTTACGATACGCTCACGGATTTCGGTAATTCTTGCCAGTGCTGGAGCCGCATCCTCATCACCGTTCACCGTAATCAGGATATGACTGGTGTCTCTGATTTCTTCACTGGTATAGGTAGCTTTATTTTCCTGGTAGCGCGCATAAACATCGTCCGCGCTGACTTCTATGCCCTGCTTGATGCCATCCAGACTCAATTCGATGTAATCGATCCTGACTTCTTCCGCTGTGCGATATCGATCGGTGTGAGACAGGTAATGTTGCTCGATCTCATCAGCGTCTGGTTGAATAGCAGTCTTATCAACACTGTAGGCCAGTGACCTGATTTTGCGTGATTGATTTTTCAGATCTGTAAATTGTTTCTCGAGTACCGGGGTGGTAAACGCGGTTGCAAGAATGCCGCTTTGCAACTGTTCCATCGCACCGCTACGCCTGAGCTCCTCTTCAAAACCAGGCGGAGAATAACCGAGTGAACGCAGCTGTGCCTGGTAGGTATCAGTATCGAACTGGCCGTCGCGTTGAAACACATCCATGCCACGAATTACGCTGTTCAACTCCTCGTCACCGATGCGGTATCGCTGCTTCTGAGTATATTGGCGCAATGCAGCCTCTTCTACTAGTTGCCCCAGCACCTGCTCTCGCAACATCAACTCGCTGCCAAGGGTTTCAGGTATCGAACCACCAAATAATTGCGCCAGTCTCTGACGATAATTCGCATACGCCCGATCGAGAGCAGGCTGGGTGATTTCCTCACCGTTAACTGTGGCGGCTGGAGGTACCTCACCACCACCGAGGTAGGAATTAACCCCCCACAGAGCGAAAGGAACACTTATTAGAAAGATGATGCCGTAGGCAATCCATCCCGTTACCTTGTCTCGAATTGCTTGCAGCATCTATCTTATCGTCACTGTTGAAGGAAACATCTTGAAAAAGCGCTCTAACAGAGCGCTTTCAATGATGGCGGAGTGGACGGGACTCGAACCCGCGACCCCCGGCGTGACAGGCCGGTATTCTAACCAACTGAACTACCACTCCTGATTAT
>Ga0209271_10000079_pt1 | contig 36085 bp, 35 predicted proteins | sample tdAd002_FD_187123 | JGI IMG/M metagenome (GOLD analysis project Ga0209271, IMG submission 187123) | Marine sediment microbial communities from the Atlantic coast under amendment with organic carbon and nitrate - tdAd00.2 (SPAdes)... | ecosystem: Environmental > Aquatic > Marine > Coastal >... | reverse complement strand
AATACGGATTTGCAGTCATGCCCGCTACTGCCGCGATAGTTAGTTCCCCGTAGTTGGGCGCAGTCGCATGAAAAGACTTGGCCCCCGGCACCCCCATATTGTTATACATACCTGCGTTCGGTAAGCGTACATCAATCGCCGCTGTGTCGGTTGGTGAAATTGTCAGGGGTACAGCTGGTCTGTCGGGGTCAGGAACCGGGTTTGACGCTAAAACCAGGCGATCTGGCCTGCCCAGGTCAACCGCGGACAAGGTCAGGCTACCGGTCTTATCAGTGTCCATCAGGGGCTGGTCAAATTCACCACCTCCGACCAGTACAAACTGCTGCGCCATGATTGCCGGGAACGAGTTTTCCTGGCTGTGGCGATACAGGGCGCCATCGGCGTAACCTGCGGTCAGCGAATCGCCAAGCGCGACAAAGGTTGAAAAATCAGCTGAGCCCGGATCCGGGTCATCTCCGAAACTGCCGGAGATGTCGGCATCACAACCCGCTACCAGGAGCAGCACGGCGACAGCGGGGAGATAATTCTGTATGAGTGTTTTCATCACATCACCCCTAGTACTTGTATGACAGGCCGAAACCAATTGCATTGGCCGAAGAATCATACTTGCCGCCAAACGGAATGGTGACGCCACCTTCCTCGTAATGGTCATATGAGAGGTCGTCATCATCAAAGGTCAGAATCAGCAATGAAACATCCAGTTCCAGGTTCCTGGAATAAGCGTAGGTAGCGCCCGCGGTATAGCCAATCGCATCATTACGCGGGGTTTCCGGTGCAAAGTAACCATCCTTTATCGGCGATTCATCGAAATAGACGCCGCCGCGCAGGGTCCACTTGTCGTTGTAGCGATACTGCAGGCCAAAGCGGTATATATTCGCATCCTCGTAGTTGCGGGGATTTTCGGAGGTGATGCCATTGTCGAATTCGATCTTCAGTTCATCGTAGGTGGACCAGAAGGTGCGATTGAAATCGAATGCCAGGATCAGGTCGTCGCTGTATTGGTAAGCAACACCAAGGGTCAACTCGGCTGGCAGCGGCAGGTCCGCATCAAAATCACCATCGGTAAAGGTCGATTGCAGCGCTGTCGGGATATCGTCGAAATCGGCATCTTCATCACGCGCTTCGAGGGTGACCTTGGAACGAAAATTGATACCTAAGGACGTTCTGTTATCCGCCAGCTTGTGCAATAAACCGATATTGTATCCCCAGGCAGTAACATTATCGGCCTCGATTTCGACGTTTGAGCGATCTCCATTCGCATTGGTCAGCGAGGTGCTTAGATTACGATTGAATGTGACCGACCCCAGCACCAGGGTGGGACCAGCGCCGATGCTGGTAGATGGGCTCAGCTGATAACCGATGGTGGGCTGGAAATAAATTGTTTTCAGGTCTATCTCGTTGACCAGGTGTGACCCTTCCCAGTCGGTGGGCCATTCGACCTTGTTGCCATAGGGCGTATAAATGCCAAAACCCCAGGATAAATCATCGGACAATTTTTGCGCGATGTAGGCATTGACAGGCGTTCCCAGCGAATTATCGGTTTTCGCCTTGGCAAGCGTTTCTTCCTGCTCGTACTTGACCTCACTCTCAAGCAAAGTTATGCCGCCGACAATATCGGTATCGGCTTTGAGTTGGGTGATTGCACCGGGATTGAAAAATACACTTTCTGCACTGTCACTCATGGCAACCCCGGTATGACCCATGCCCAGCGCTTTCTGCCCCTGCAACGCAGCCCGGTAACCACCAGCATAGGCAGTGCTGGCGAGACTCACGCCTAAAACTGCAAGCATTATTTTTTTCATCAAATGAATACCCCTCCTCCCGATTAATACCTGCTCGGCGCAGAGCAACCAGCGAGAGTTTTCAGCGCAGTAATTGATCTGGTCCTCTATTCACCCGACAACCGATTTTTGTTATATTCCGTGGAACAGTTACAAAATAATAGTCGCTAACCCCGAAAAAACAAAAATATATGCAGAAGACTACCTATGTAGCTGCCAGTGCTATACACGGTAAGGGACTTTTTGCCAATACCACCATCCATGACGGTACCGTTATCGGCTGGCTAAACGCTAAACCATGCTCGACCGACGGTGCTTATATTCTGTGGATTAGCGAACGCGAGGGTATCGAGGTTCTCTGTGATCTCAGGTACATCAATCACTCTGACGAGCCCAACGCCTGTTACTACGACGACCTAAGCGTGGTCGCGTTGCGTGATATCGAGCCACATGAGGAAATCACGCACAATTATAATAGCAACGACTGGTGATTCCTCTTGCCTAGATGCTATACAATGTAGCGCTATCAGCAATCATATGTGCAAGCTTCCATGAACAACGCAGAAACTGCCAAATTCAATATGATCGAACAGCAAATCCGTCCCTGGGAAGTGCTCGACAATCAGGTCCTGTCAACGCTTGATCAAATTCACCGTGAGGACTTCGTCAGGGAAGCTTACAAGGGACTCGCCTACGCGGATTGCCGGATCCCGCTTGGCAACGGTGTCAGTATGTTACCGCCTGTCATCGAAGGCAGAATGTTGCAGGCGTTGCTGATCAAGGCGGAAGATGAAGTGCTCGAAGTCGGTAGTGGTTGCGGTTACCTAACCGCCTGCCTTGCACACCTTGCACAACGAGTTATCAGCGTCGATAGCAGCACCGAAATTATCGATTTCGCCAAATCCAACGTCGCCGGTTGCGGCCAGGACAATGTCGATTTCGAGCAACGTGACCTGGCGCAGATAGATACCCTTGCAGCCTACGATGTAATCGCAGTAACCGCTTCGCTACCGGGTGTCCCCGAAAATCTGAAACAGGCACTCAAGACCGGTGGCAGGATGTTTGTTATCGTTGGTCGTTCACCGGTGATGCAGGCGTTGCTGATTACGCGCATCGGTGAGTCGGAATGGACGACACAATCGCTGTTTGAAACCGACCTGCCGCGACTCAAGCTTTAGGGAACCTCTGATCAAGTCATGAACGAATAACGTGCGCAGAATCGACGCAGTGCAACTGGCAGCGCACCTCGAACACCAAGACCCGCTGTTGCTCGATGTTAGGGAACCCTGGGAGTTTGAAATCTGTCATATCGACGGCAGTATAAATATCCCGATGGGACAAATTTCACAGCAACTGGAACAGTTGCAAACAGCGAATGAGGTCGTCGTCATCTGTCATCACGGGGTTCGCAGTCAACAGGTCATCAGTTTTTTACAACAGCAGTCGGCCGCAGCGCTGGTAAATCTGGATGGTGGTGTCGATGCCTGGGCACGTGCAATTGATCCCGATATGCCCGTGTATTAATCGGCCACCAGTTTCTTTATAATCCGCGCAAGTTCAATCATGAAGCCTCGAATGCAAAAACTCTTATCGAAACTCGTGTTACTGGTCCTGCTCGGATACTCACAAATAGTGGCGGCACAGGACCTGGTCACCGTTTATAAGCTCGCGCTGGACAATGATGCCGAGTTGCAGATTGCCGAATCCGATTATCTCGCTTCGCTCCAGGCAGTACCCTTTGCCCGTGCCGGCAACAAACCGCAAATATCCTTGAATGCCGATGCCTCGGCAAGTGAAATTGATGGCTCGGATACGGATAGCAGTAGTGAATCCAGGGCCGGCTACAGCCTCAACCTGACCCAATCGCTTTATGACAACGTGGTCACGGGTAACATCAATGCCGCAGAAGCCACCGTCGCAGCACGGCTCGCCCGCGTACAGGCTGCCCGTCAGGATTTGGTCCTGCGTGTCGCGCAAACCTATTTCGGCATTCTTGCCGCGCACGATAATGTCGATTTCACCCATGCCGAGCGTACCGCCATTGCCCGTCAGCTCGAGCAGGCAGAAAAACGTTTTGAAGTGGGACTCATCGCCATCACCGATGTACACGAAGCCCAGGCACGCTTTGATACTTCCGATGCACAGGCAATTCTGGCCGAGAATATTCTTGAAAATGCCTACCAGGCGCTGGTGGTTATCACTGGCCAGGACAACATCCGAAAGCTGTCTCGCCTGGGCGACGACCTCAAGCTCGAGGTTCCGCAACCAACCGGTTCCGAGGCATGGGTCAAGCTGGCTCTGGAATTTAACCGGGATCTGATTGCCGCAAAGCAGAACCTCAGTGCAGCTCGTTTCGAGCGCGACAAGAATGCCCGCCTTGGTTATCCGACACTCGATTTCATTGCCAGATATGCCGATAGCGATTTCAACTCTGATAGTGATTTTCGGCAAAACTCTAGTCGGGAAGACATAACCGTTGGCCTCGAACTGGAGGTACCGCTTTACACCGGCGGGCGCATCAGTTCGGAGCAGGCGCGGTCCGAATCGGAATATAGTTCCGCGCAAAACACGGTGTTACTGCAAAACCGGCTCGCCACCCAGCAAGCACGTACCGCCTACCTCGACGTGGTTTCCGGAATTAGCTCGGTGAAGGCTTTCAAACAGGCGCTGGCTTCGACTAACATCGCCCTCGAAGCCACCCAGGCAGGATTCGAAGTCGGCACCCGAACTTCGGTGGATGTGCTGATATCGGTGCGTGAAACCTTCCGCGCCAATCTTGAGTACGCGGGATCGCGTTACGAATTCCTGATCAATAGCCTCAAGCTGAGACAAGCTGCGGGAATCCTGCAGGAAGACGATCTGTTTGAAATTAACCGTTGGCTGGGCAAGCAATAGTCGATGGGTAAAAAGAGCTCGGTAATATTTAAGGCGAGCGATTACTATTCCCCGAAATTTTGGCTCATGTGGTTTATTCTTGGCCTGTTACGCCTGGTATCCCTGTTACCTTACCGGGCTGAACTATTCATTGGGCGCCTTTTGGGCCGCTTGCTTTTCCTGTTGTCAGGTCAACGCAAAAACATTGTTGATATCAACCTGGCAAATTGTTTTCCGGAAAAAAATAGCCGCGAAAGAGATCGCATCAAGATCGACTGTTATCAGAATATAGGAATTTCACTGGTCGAAATGGCGATGTGCTGGTGGTGGCCGGCAGAGCGACTTGAAGCAATCGTCGAAATCGAAGGACGTGAACACCTCGACGCAGTGCTCACTAGTGGTCGCGGGGCCATTTTGCTCACCGGTCATTTCGCAAGCCTCGAAATCGGTGCACGCCTGTTGGCTCTTATTATGCCGGTGCAGGTGATGTACCGCACCCAGCGCAATGAACTGTTCGATAGCTATCTTTTTACGCAGCGCAGCAGTTATTTCGTGAATACAGTTTCACGCAAAAATACCCGGCAGTTGATCAAGGGTCTCAAAAACAAAATTCCAACCTGGTATGCTCCTGACCAGGATTTCAGGCGTGAACGCAATGTCTTCGCTCCCTTCATGGGTATCGCCACAGCCACCATAACGGCGACTTCACGCCTCGCCCAATCATCGGGCGCCGCACTGCTGCCCTTCTATCCGGAGCGCAAGAAGGATGGCTCTGGTTACATTCTTCACATCGAAGCTCCGCTGCAGGAGTTTCCCAGTGGCAATGATTTCAATGATGCCAGCGCAGTCAACCAATCAATCGAAAAATTTGTGCGCTTATATCCTGAGAGTTACATCTGGATACATAAACGTTTCAAAACCCGACCGCCAGGCGAAGCCCCCTTTTACCGGTGAGCAAGCAAAATATAACTGCAGATTCACCAGCTCTGGGATATCGGTTGTTATCAATACCGCTGTACCTGTTCTGGACCATGCACGCGCTGATACACGGATTTAAACGCGGCTTGCCGTGCTACCTGCGGTTGCGCACGACTGGTGTTGCAAGTAACGTCCAGGAGCGGGTCTGGGTACATGCTGCTTCGGTAGGTGAAGTACATGCAATCACGCCGCTGGTGCAGGCCTTGATGCAGCAGGGTGAGAATATATTATTCACCAGCTTTACCGCCACCGGGTATCAGTCGATCCAGGCCATATTTGCCGACTCCGTGTGCAGTGCTGTTATCCCATTTGATGATTGCTGGCATTGCCGGCGGTTCTTCCGCCGACACAACCTCAAGCTCGGCCTGGTGATGGAAACCGAACTCTGGCCCGAGCTGCTGTACCAGGCCCGCAAACAGGGTATCCCGTTGTTGCTGGTTAACGCTCGACTGTCACCTAAATCGCTGAATGCCGGAAAATTCGTAACTGCCCTGTTATCGACCTCACTTGGATATTTCGCGCGTATCCTGGTTCGCAACAACGCAGATCAGGATGCCCTGCTAAGTATGGGCGCCAACGCAGACAGGATTTCGTTGCTTGGTAATCTTAAATCACATGCCGAAACCGGGCCTCGACAATCCCGGTTAATCGAACGCGACTACCTGCTCCTGGCATCCAGTCACGAGGGCGAGGAACAACAGTTTCTGCAAGCACGTCCCGTCGAACTCAAACATTTTCTGCTGGTGCTTGCCCCTCGACACCCGGAGCGTAGCGCGACGATTCAGACTCAAATCAAACACCTGGGGATGAATTACGTGGTACGCAGCAAGGCACAGGCGCTTGATCAAGATACCGAGGTGTACCTGGCCGATACCCTCGGCGAACTAAAATCGTTATTGGCCTATGCCCGGGTAGTGATTATGGGAGGTTCTTTCGATACCACTGGAGGCCACAACCTGATCGAGCCGGCCGCCCTCGGCTGTACCATTATCACCGGTCCCTCTGACGGCAATATCGCCGAAGATATCCACATGCTGGGCATTAACAATGGTGTTTTACAGGTTGCATCTATGGCTGCCTGCTGGAGAACCATCGGTGAGCTTCTGGAGAACCCAGCACGGGCAGAAGCCCTGGGGCGTGGGGCGCAATCTAGCCTTGCACAACAGCCCGATATTCTTCAGCAGTACCTGGCTGCGATTAAACCCTGGCTTTAAAAGTTGCGCTCATGACTGGTAGCCATCCATCAGTTCCTGCCAATCGTCATCATCAAAATTGAGCTTGTGATTTCGATCTCTCTTTTCGATCGACCGCTGAAAGCGATAAAGGGGCCGCCACTGCCATTCATCAATTCGATTCATTACCTGCGCCATGTCAAAATCAATCAGGTAAAACCGATCCCGGCTGTCGACAAGTATATTATCTGAAGTAAGATCTGCGTGTCGTATGCCCGCGGCATGCATTCGCTTGATCAGTAATCCGATACGATGCCAGCACCCGGACTTAAGCTCTGTTCGACGCAGGCGCTGGGTCAACGTCTCGGTGTCCTGCAGGTAAGCTGTTATCAGCGCCGCCCGATACCAGAGGCCGGTACGGCAGATACAGGCAGCAATCGGTTCGGGTACTGGTAATCCCGCCCGGCGCGCCCGCTGGAGAACTTTCCATTCACGCCAGGGTCGTGACAAGGTCTTACCCAGCCACAGGTATTGATCACTGAGCAATTTACCAATCGCACCGCCGCGATGGTAGCGGCGCAGAATTGCGGCTCTACCATCCAGCTCGATACGAACGCTGCCGCCTCGCCCGCTGCTGATTACTTCAAAGCCAGGTCGGTGCCGCCAGTAACTGACTTCAAAATACTCATCGAGAAGCCGCCTTGCATCATCTCGCTGCTGCAGGAGGTAACACTTTGACGTTTTAACCTCTCGCATCAAGTCGCCCGATTTCGGCAACCGCAACCTGTGGCCGATTTTCTTCGTTGATCAGCATCGATCCCTCAGCCGATACCGCGTCGATACTGACTTCAGTGATACTGGCGGCCTCAATCCCCGGGTTCATCGAAGTGATTTTATGGTAATGCGGTGTGTAACCGATCCATTGGCCGAGGTCACTGTTAATCTGCTGCTCCCATAGTACTTCGACCCGGGTTCCCGTGTGCCGGTCTAACTCACGTTGCTTTATTTCCGCTGCCAGGACATGCATTTCGCGACTACGCGACTTTTTAATGCTGCCATCAATCTGCTCCGGCAAACTGGCAGCCCTGGTACCCGCGCGCGCCGAAAATGGGAATATATGCACGTGTCCGAATCCAGTCCTGGAAACAAAATCTACTGTTTGACGCCATTCCTGCTCGCTTTCTCCCGGAAATCCCGTAATCAGGTCCGTGGTGACATTAAACAATGGAATGGCCTCGCGCGCCTTATCGACCAGACGTGCAAATTCGGCAGTCTTGCAACGTCGCGCCATGCGCTTCAAGACCGTGTCACTACCGCTTTGAATCGGCAGGTGCATATGCGGCATCAGGCGTGGATCGCGAAACAATTCAAAAAAATTATCCGCCAGATCCCATGGCTCGACCGAGGCAAGTCGGATGCGAGGAATTTCAGTACGTAGCAGAATTTCGTTCAGCAAGCGATACAAACTGGAATCTATATCGCTGCCATAACCGCCTACATGGACTCCGGTCAAGGCAACCTCGCGTACACCCTGTTGGTGCAGCAGATTGATCTCGGCCAGAATTTCTGTCTCGCTGCGGCTACGCTCGGCGCCCCTGGCTATGGTGACAATGCAATAGGTACAGCGGTAACGACAGCCATCCTGAATTTTGATAAAGCCGCGGTGGCGACCGCGTAACAGCAACGCATTGGGTGATTCGCCAAATGCCGGCTCTACGACCATATTGCTCACGGTTTGAGCGGCAACCAGCTCCAGGGTCTGCTCAACCAGTTGCTCTTTTTGCTGGTTGTCTACCACCAGATCTACACCCAGATAGCTTTGCACCGCGGCGGTATTCAAACTTGCGTGACAACCCGTAACCACCAGTGCGGCATTCGGATTACTCCGTTGTAAGCGGCCAATTTGCTGGCGTGATTTACGATCCGCCTGTGCGGTTACAGCGCAGGAATTGAAAACCACCACATCGGCTTCCGCTGCTTGCGTAGTCACCTGGTGGCCATGCTGCATAAACTGGTTTGCCCAGGTCTCCAGCTCGGCTTCATTAAGCCGGCAGCCAAGCGCCTGGAAATTGATATACACGGTTCGGGTACTCTTAAAAAAATCCCGCGGATTGTAGCAAGAAAACGAATAACGAAAGGTTTTATTGTCCCATCAAAATCAGGCGTTTTTCCCGTGCCTTTGACTCCGTGGCGTGATCGGCGACCTTTGAAGCAAGGATCTGATCGTAAAGCTTTATCGCTTGTCGTGAATTTCCGGTAATACGGTGGAACTCCGCTTCAGCCATCATCTGTAGCGCCGGTCGATGCAGGGACTGGTAAATTTCCGACAATTCAAAATAGATCTGTTGCCTTTCCGGGAACTCGTTTTCAAGGCGTCGTGCAATCACCAGGGCGGACTGGTAGCGTCCGGCAAGTTTGAGCAAACCCAGTAAGCGCATCGAGAGCACGTAGTCCCCCGGGAAAATATCTAGCAAACGCCGATATACCAGTTCTGCTTCGGGTTCGCGCCCCAGATGTTCGAGGTTTACGGCGAAAGCTATGCTATACCAGATATTTTCACTTTCCAGCCTGTACAGTTCGCTTAGCAATGCGTCGGCTTGTTTATAGTTAGCGGCCTGAATCAATGCAAGCGCACGCAGGAATTTACTGCCCTGATCGGGTAGATGATCAGTGCTCACGAACTTCAGGAAGTCCTTGAATAGCAGGTAGTCGTCTACCTGGTCGGCACCACCGCTATTTTGTCTAACCCGCCCCATTGCTTCGGCAATACGGTTAGCACCCACCGGGTGGGTGCGTAAATACTCGATATTACCCAATTCAGAGGTACCTGAAAGCTCGGTCATAATGCTAAAAAACTCGACCATGCCATTGGGATCGAACTGCCCGCCGTACATGAGTTCCATACCGAGTCGGTCCGCCTCGTATTCATTCTCCCGGGTAAAATTGATCATCGCTTGCTGAGTACCGGCCATGCCACCGAAAAGTACCGCCGAGCCTGCCTGCGAATCAACCGTGCCCAGCAATACACCCGCGATCATCGCTAAAATGGCTGCGGTACCCATGGTACGTCCCTTTTCCATCGAATCCATGCCATGCCGCAGGCGTACGTGCGCTATTTCATGCGCCATTACCGAAGCCAGTTGATGCTGGGTGCGCGCCTCCCTGATCAGCCCCCGGTTAATACCGATGTAGCCACCCGGCAGTGCGAACGCGTTAACCGCGTCGTCGCGTATGATAAAGAAGCGATAGTCACGAATTCGATTGTCGAGCCCGGCCAATAATCGAAAACCGAGGTCATTGATGTAACGATCGAGCAACGGATGGGTTTCGATATAACCTCTGGCGAGGAGCTGTTCATAAACCGAGCGTCCTAATTTAGTCTCACGCGCAACATTAATAGAAGAGTTTTCGCCGAGGCTTGGCAGTTCAGTATTCGCGTCTGCCACAAAGCTGGATAGCACAAAGACAGGCACAATAATCCCCGACCGAATCAAGCGGCTACAATTTCGCAATATCCGAGGGTATAGAGGCATTTGAAAATGTTCGATTGGAAATTGAACTATATTAGAATATTATCGACCCATCAGTATAGCAATCGTTCCCGAAATACAGGTCTGATGTCACGTATAAAAGAAATTAGTGTTTCCGATTTGCATCGCATGTTACGCAAGGAGGACCGTTTCGACCTGGTCGATATACGAACCCCGGCTGAAATCGAACGCGGGGTATTACCCAACGCCAGAAGCCTGGCGATGCACCTGATACCGTTAAAACTGAATTTCTTCTCCGAATCCCCGAAGCAGATAGTCATCTATTGCCGCACCGGCAGTCGTTCGGCGCAGGTATGCCGCTTCCTGAATCAACAGGGCATAAACAATGTAATCAGTTTACGCGGGGGGGTGGTTAAATGGGCTTCGGGAGGTCACACGCTGGCTCCAGAGCCCGTTGAAGTGATTTCCTGACAACCCGGCTCGCTTGCCTTTTATAGGCCCCTGGCATATAAATACACCCTTTCCGATATACCCCAAGCCAAATCAATGGACCAAATCAATGGAGATTTCTAATGGCCGAATATGATCGCGAACTTGACGCCACCGGGCTAAATTGCCCGCTACCGATTTTACGTGCTAAAAAGGCACTCGGTGACATGGAACGAGGACAGGTTCTGAGAATAATTGCTACTGATCAGGGTTCGGTGAAGGATTTTGAAGCCTTTTCCAAACAAACCAACAACCCCCTGCTTTCATCGGGTGAAGAAGCCGGAAAATTTATTTTCATGCTGCAGAAAAACTGATTTCTGTTAGCCTGCGAAAATCCCCTTCAAACCCGGTTTAAATCGATTCAATCCAGCATTTTCCGGGAATCCCGGGCCTATACAGCAAATTTACCCTTTATTTTCCGATTTCAACGGTAAATTCAGACTGTTACTAGTGCATTTGTAATTTAACCATAATAAAATTTTGGGTTTGGCGTAAAAAAATGCGCCTTGTATCAATGGTGGATCAGAGGTCAGCGTGGAATTATCGGGTTCAGAAATAATAATCCAGTTTTTGAAGGACGAAGGTGTCGAACATCTCTTCGGCTACCCGGGCGGTGCTGTACTGCATATTTACGATGCAATACAGAAACAGGATGACGTACAACATATCCTGGTGCGCCATGAACAGGGCGCTACGCATGCCGCCGACGGGTACGCTCGCGCTACCGGGAAACCCGGTGTTTGCCTGGTAACCTCCGGCCCGGGAGCGACCAATGCAGTGACTGGCATCGCCACCGCGTACATGGACTCGATTCCCCTGGTCGTAATCACCGGCCAGGTTCCCAGCCATGCAATCGGTAGCGACGCTTTTCAGGAAGTTGATGCGGTCGGAATCACCCGTGCCTGCGTCAAGCATAATTTCCTGGTCAAGGATTTGAACAAGCTTGCGGACACGCTGAAAAAGGCATTTTATGTCGCCACCAGCGGACGCCCCGGCCCGGTGGTTGTCGATATACCGAAAGATATCACCGCTCCGCATATCAAAATTCCCTATCACTACCCGGAAAAGGTCAAGCTGCGTTCGTACAACCCGAACTTCAAGGGTCACCCTCGCCAGATCAAGCGTGCGGTCGAATTGTTACTCAATGCCAAACGTCCGATGATTTACACCGGTGGTGGCATCATTCTGGATAATGCATCCGCCGAGCTCAGAACTTTCGTGCGCAAGCTTGGATATCCGATTACGCAAACCTTGATGGGCCTGGGAGCGTTTCCTGGCACCGACCCGTTATTTATAGGCCTGCTCGGTATGCACGGCACTTACGAAGCCAATATGGCAATGCATGAATGCGATGTCCTGGTTTGTATAGGCGCCCGCTTCGATGATCGTATTACCGGTGTGACCAGTAAGTTCTGTCCCTACGCCCAGGTCATTCATATCGATATCGATCCGGCATCGATTTCGAAGACGATCAACGCCGATATTCCGATCGTGGGCGGCGCTGGACAGGTTCTCACCGAAATGAACAAGCAGCTCGACAAGACCGAGCTCAAAGTCAACCAGAGTGCGCTCGACGCCTGGTGGAAGACGATCAAGTCGTGGCAGTCGCAAAACAGTTTCGCGTATACGCAAAGCAACAACCTGATCCAGCCGCAGGCCGCTGTCGAGGAACTCTACAAGGTTACCAAAGGCGACGCCTATATCACTTCGGATGTCGGTCAGCACCAGATGTTTGCCGCGCAGTTCTATCCTTTCGACGAACCGCGCCGCTGGATCAATTCAGGGGGTCTCGGCACCATGGGTTTCGGCTTGCCCGCGGCGATCGGAGTCAAGCTGGCCTTCCCGGATAAAGACGTCGCCTGCGTTACCGGTGAAGGTAGTATCCAGATGTGCATCCAGGAACTGTCCACCTGCCTGCAGTACGACCTGCCGGTCAAAATTATAAATTTGAACAACCGTTATCTCGGCATGGTGCGTCAATGGCAGGAATTCTTTTACGAGAAGCGTTACTCGCATGTTTACATGGACTCGTTGCCCGACTTCGTCAAACTCGCCGAGGCTTACGGCCACGTCGGTATCCGCGTCGATCAACCCGACGACTTGCACGATGCAATGGTAGAAGCCTTCAAGCTGAAAGACAGAACCGTATTCCTCGATATCGTTACCGACCAGGAAGCCAATGTTTATCCGATGATTTCTGCCGGTAAAGCCCACAATGAAATGGACCTTTCTCCGATACAGCAGAAAGTGCAGGCATCATTGAAGGCAAAAGGAGAACTGGTCTAATGCGACACATCATTTCTCTACTGGTCGAAAATGAATCCGGCGCTCTATCGCGTATTTCCGGATTATTTTCGGCGCGTGGTTATAACATCGAATCGCTGACCGTCGCCACCACGGAAGATCAGACGCTATCGCGTATGACCATCATTACGACTGGCTCCGATCGCATCATCGAGCAGATATCCAAGCAGCTCAATAAACTCATTGACGTAGTAAAATTACAGGACTTTACCGAAGGCAACTTTATCGAACGCGAAATGATGTTCGTCAAGGTCAGGGCTGAAGGAGAGTCCCAACGCGCCGAAGTCAAACGTCTGTCCGATATATTCCGCGCGCGCATTATCGATGTGACCGATACAACATTCTGTATCGAGCTTACGGGGTCGGGCGACAAGCTCAATGCCTACATCAGGTCCCTGCACGAAAACAATATAGTCGAAGTAGTACGTTCCGGCTCGATGGGTATCTTACGCGGAGAAAAGGCGCTTACGCTGTAAGTCTGAACGCTAAACAATTTTTGTAACAACACAACTAACCAGGTGCGACACGAGGCAGTTATGAACATTTATTACGATAAGGATTGTGATTTATCAATTATTCAGGGCAAGAGGGTTACCGTCGTTGGCTATGGCTCACAGGGCCATGCGCACGCGAATAATCTCAAGGATTCCGGTGTCGACGTTACCGTCGCGCTGCGCGAGGGTTCGACTTCAGCCGCCAAGGCAGAGGCTGCAGGCCTGACCGTAAAAAACACCACCGATGCGATCCGCGAAGCGGATGTGGTCATGATCCTGACCCCGGATGAATTCCAGCGCGACCTTTACGTCAATGAAATTGAACCCCATATCAAGCAGGGTGCAGCAATGGCCTTTGCACATGGTTTCGCGATTCACTTTAACCAGGTAGAACCACGCGCGGACCTGGATGTCATCATGATCGCCCCCAAGGCGCCGGGACACACCGTACGTTCCGAATTTGTCAAAGGTGGCGGTATTCCTGATCTGATCGCGATCCATCAAGACGCCTCGGGCATGGCAAAAGAGCTCGCGTTATCTTATGCCGCGGGTATTGGCGGCGGTCGTACCGCCATTATTGAAACCACCTTCAGAGACGAAACCGAAACCGATCTTTTTGGTGAACAAACAGTACTCTGTGGAGGTACCATCGAACTGGTCAAGGCTGGGTTCGAAACCCTGGTTGAAGCCGGGTATGCGCCCGAACTCGCTTATTTTGAATGTCTGCATGAGCTCAAATTAATTGTCGATTTGATCCATGAAGGCGGCATCGCCAATATGAACTACTCGATTTCCAACAATGCCGAGTTCGGTGAGTACTCGACTGGCCCGAAGATCATCAACGAGGAAAGCCGCTGGGCGATGAAAGAATGCCTGGACGAAATTCAAAATGGCACCTATGCGAAGAAATTTATCACTGAAGGGCAATCCAACTATCCCGAGATGACCGCCTGGCGGCGTAATAACGCGGCTCACCAGATCGAACAGGTGGGTGCGAAACTGCGTTCGATGATGCCGTGGCTCAGTGCCAACGCATTAGTCGATAAGTCAAAGAATTAGTATACCTGGCGAGTGCCTCTGGCGCCCGCCTGACTACTATGGACGACAGCAACCCCAAAGAATCCCGCAAAAATATGCGTAAAGGCATATTCCTGTTGCCTAACATGTTTACCACGGCAGCGTTGTTTGCCGGGTTTTACGCCATAATTGCCGCCATGAACGGGCGTTTTGAAATCGCCGCGATTTCTATCTTCCTGGCAGGTTTACTCGACGGCCTCGATGGCCGTGTAGCCCGCCTGACCAACACCCAGTCAGCCTTTGGCGCCGAGTACGATAGCCTCTCGGACATGGTTTCGTTTGGTGTAGCACCAGCACTGATCATATATCTATGGTCTCTGGTACACCTGCGCGAAGTATCGATTTTCATGGGCAAACTGGGCTGGCTGGCCGCATTCATCTTTGCAACCTGTGCCGCGCTACGACTGGCGCGATTTAATACTCAGATCGGGGTTGCCGATAAACGTTATTTTCAGGGCCTCGCCAGCCCCGCTGCTGCCGGGGCAGTGATGGGGTCTGTCTGGGTTTGCGAAACCTACGGTATATTTGGCGAAGATGTCACTTACGCAGCGCTGGTGCTGACCCTTGTAGCCGGTGGTTTGATGGTTTCCAGATTTTCCTATTATAGTTTCAAGGACCTGGATTTACGTGAACGGGTTCCTTTTGTGACCCTATTGCTGGTGGTCGTGATATTTGTTTTCCTGTCGATCGAGACCTCGACCGTGTTGTTTTCATTCTTTTTCCTGTACATGTCGTCCGGGCCGATCGTCTCCCTGTTTCGCTGGAACCGCAAGCGCATGCGCCTGACAGATCCGAATGAAAAGACGCCCAGCAAACAATAAGTCTGATTTTTTCCTGGCAAGCTTACGAAATAGACATGAGCAAAGACAAGTTAATTATTTTTGACACCACCCTGCGCGATGGCGAGCAAAGTCCGGGTGCCTCGATGACACGCGACGAAAAGGTTCGTATCGCACGTGCACTGGAGCTGATGAAAGTCGATATCATCGAAGCCGGTTTTCCGATCGCCAGTGACGGTGATTTCGAGTCGGTGAAAGCGGTTGCCGAGATCGTCAAAGACAGCACCGTTTGCGGCCTCGCCCGCGCCAAACAAGTCGATATCGAACGTGCCGGCGAAGCGATCAAAGCGGCCAATTCAGGGCGCATCCACACTTTCCTGGCGACATCGCCGATTCACATGCAACACAAGCTGCGCATGACACCTGACCAGGTGGTCGAAGCCGCGGTTGCATCGGTACACATGGCGCGCCAGTACACCGATAATGTCGAGTTTTCACCGGAAGACGCAGGTCGCTCGGAAGCTGATTTTCTGTGCCGGGTAATCGAAGCGGTCATCACCGCAGGCGCTACCACCATCAACATACCGGATACTGTCGGTTACAATGTACCGCACCAGTTCGGTGACCTGATCCGGGACCTGATCGAGCGGGTTCCAAATTCAGACAAGGCCGTTTTCTCCGTGCATTGCCACAACGATCTGGGGCTTGCCGTCGGCAATTCATTGTCAGCCGTGTTAAACGGGGCGCGCCAGGTGGAATGCACCATCAACGGCCTCGGTGAACGCGCCGGCAATGCATCGCTGGAGGAGATCGTCATGGCGGTACGTACCAGGCAGGATATTTTCCCCTGCGATACCGGTCTCGACACTACACAGATCATGAATTGCTCGAAAATAGTTTCCGGAATTACCGGCTTCAACGTGCAACCGAACAAGGCGATCGTTGGTGCCAACGCGTTTGCACATGAATCCGGCATTCACCAGGATGGGATTCTGAAATCACGCGAAACTTATGAAATCATGCGTGCGCAGGACGTCGGCTGGAACACTAACAAGCTGGTACTGGGCAAGCACTCGGGTCGTAATGCGTTCAAGACTCGCATGGCGGATCTGAATGTCGAACTCGCTTCCGAAGAAGAGCTCAACGAAGTGTTTACACGCTTCAAGCAACTGGCGGACAAGAAACACGATATATTCGATGAGGACTTGCTCGCGCTAGTTAACGAGACCGCTTTCGATACCGAAAATGAAACCATCAAACTTGTCAGTCTCAAGGTTTGCTGCGAGACCGGTGAAACACCTTGTGCCACCATGACACTGAAAATTGATGGCAGGGAGCAACAGGCCGAAGCCTGCGGTGACGGGCCGGTAGATGCCTGTTTCAAGGCGATTGAAAAACTCACCGACAGCGGTGTCGAACTCCAGCTCTATTCGGTAAACGCGATAACCACCGGAACCGACTCACAGGGTGAAGTCACCGTCAGAGTCGAAAAAGATGGTCAGGTTATTAATGGCCAGGGAGCCGATACCGATATCGTCATCGCTTCCGCAAAGTCTTATATCAATGCCTTGAATAAAGTGGCTAACAGCGCTGGCCGCACCCATCCCCAGAGGGGAGATGTGTAAGCGTCGATGTTGACCGCCCGACAACAGCACTGTCTCAATGGAATCGGTATCAACGTATGGACCGAACGCCGGACAGGCAGTGGCAAGAAGCCCGAGGCGGAAGCGGTTGCCGAAATCCTCAGCACTGCGGAAATGGAAGAGTTACGACGCTTTGCCCAGATACCCGAACCAGCACATGACCTGCTCTTAGCCACTATTTCCGATGATGAACACAATACACCAATCGCCAGCGTCTCTCCCGTTGTAGAGGTCCCGGTCACGCTTGATTCATGGGATTCGATCATCGCAGCAATTGAAGGCTGCAATGCCTGTGAACTGGCACAAAACTGTACCCGGAAGGTACCGGGAGTTGGCAATCGCCAGGCAGACCTGTTAATCATTGGCGAGGGTCCCGGTCACGATGAAGATATCCGTGGTGAACCTTTCGTCGGGCGCTCGGGTCAGCTACTCGACCGCATGCTGGCAGCGATTGGTTTTGCCCGTGAACAGGTTTACATTACCAATATCGTGAAATGCCGACCACCCAGTAATCGCGATCCCAAACAACTTGAAGCGCAGCAATGTCGCGCATTCCTGGAAGCACAAATAGCGCAGGTTGCACCTAAAGTGATTTTATCGGTTGGCCGGGTTTCGGCGCATAACCTGTTAGCCAGCAATCTTCCGGTTGGCAAGCTAATCCAGCAAATGCACAAACTGCCCGGCACTGAAATTCCGCTCAAGGTTACCTACCATCCCGCTTATTTATTACGCAATCCGTCGGCCAAGGCCATCGTCTGGCAAGATCTGAAACTGCTCCACCAGATGCTGCAATGAGCGACCCCGGGTTGTGGTTTCGACGCATGACCCTCGGTGACGTCGATCGAGTGATGAAAGTTGAGCATGAAGTTTATGAATTCCCCTGGACCGATAAAATCTTTAACGACTGTATTCGCGTTGGTTACTATTGCTGGCTGGCACTGCAACGACAAAATATCGTAGGGCATGCTGTGATCAGTGTCAGCGCAGGTGAAAGCCACATGCTCAACCTGTCGATAGCCAGGGAGTATCAACGCAGAGGCTTTGGCAAACAGTTTATCGAGTTCCTGATTCAGCAGGCGCAGGCAAAACAGGTGCAAACCATGTTACTGGAAGTTCGTCCGAGCAATACCGCGGCGATTAATTGCTATAATTCGGCAGGATTTAACGAAATTGGACTGCGCAAAGATTACTACCCCGCCCCAGAGGGCAGAGAAGATGCATTACTTTTCGCAAGACACATCGTCACCACGAGCAATGCGCTTAACAGTTAGGGAACCTCTGATCAAGTCATGGACGAAACAGAGATTCCCTAGCACCGCTTCATACTGGAATTAAAAGATGTCAGACATTGACGAAATGCGTCGACGCCGCACTTTTGCGATTATTTCGCACCCGGACGCCGGCAAGACGACAGTTACCGAAAAACTTTTGTTGTTTGGTAAAGCGATCCAGATGGCTGGTACCGTAAAAAGTCGCAAGGCGGCAAGGCACGCAACTTCGGACTGGATGGAACTGGAAAAGCAACGCGGTATTTCGGTCACTTCATCGGTGATGCAGTTCCCCTATGGCGACAGCATTATCAACCTGCTGGATACCCCGGGACACGAAGATTTCTCCGAGGACACCTATCGCACCCTGACCGCGGTCGACTCTGCGCTGATGGTCATAGATTGTGCCAAAGGCGTCGAAGAGCGCACTATCAAGTTAATGGATGTATGTCGCCTGCGTGATACACCGATTATCACTTTCATCAACAAGCTTGATCGTGAAGGGCGCGATCCAATCGAATTGCTCGATGAGGTTGAAGAGATATTGAAGATTCGATGCGCACCGATTACCTGGCCAATCGGTATGGGCAAAAACCTCAAAGGCGTGTTCCATCTACTCGATGACTCAGTGCACCTGTTTTCAGCGGGCAATGCAGACAAGGTATCCTCGGGTGAAACTATCGAAGGCCTGGATAATCCTAAACTCGATGCCCTGTTGGGTACGATGGCCGATGACTTTCGCGAGGAGATCGAACTGGTACGCGGTGCTTCCGGCGAGTTCGATCGCGAAAGCTATCTTGCCGGCGAACTGACCCCGGTTTTCTTTGGTTCAGCCATCAATAATTTTGGCATGGCCGAACTACTCGATGCCTTCAACGAATATGCTCCACCACCTCTGGCACGCGCTACCAGGAGTCGCATGGTCGACCCTGAGGAAAGCAAGCTGAGCGGCTTCGTATTTAAAATTCAGGCCAACATGGATAAGCAACACCGCGATCGAATCGCGTTCATGCGCATTTGTTCCGGCAAGTACACGCGTGGAATGAAAGTGCGGCACGTGCGTCTCGGAAAAGATATGAAAATACCCGACGCATTGACGTTTTTTGCTGCTGACCGGGGGCACATCGAGGAAGCATTTACTGGTGATATCATCGGCATTCACAACCATGGCACCATCCGTATCGGTGACAGTTTTACCCAGGGCGAACAACTTGCCTTCATCGGCGTCCCAAATTTCGCGCCGGAATTATTCAGGCGCGCCCGGCTGCGAGACCCACTCAAGATGAAGGCATTATTGAAAGGCCTGACTCAATTATGTGAAGAAGGGGCAACCCAGCTATATAGACCGCTTGCCAACAACGACCTTATCCTCGGTGCAGTCGGTATATTGCAGTTCGACGTGGTTGCTCACCGACTCAAGGATGAATATGGTGTCGATTGCCAGTTTGAAGCCGTCAACGTCAATACGGCGCGCTGGATCTCCTGCAGCGATGCGAAAAAACTCGAAGAATTCAAGGTGAAGCTGCGCAGTAATCTCGCGCTCGATCACGCCGGAGACCTGGCTTACGTCGCGCCTTCACGGGTTAACCTGACCATGACGCAGGAGCGTTGGCCTGAAATCGAGTTTCTCGCCACGCGCGAACACGGTGACTATGAAACAGATTAGAGCATTTGCTCTAGTAAGCGGCATGTTGGTTTTCACCAGCGGCCAGGCCGCGAACACTGCCGCGGGGCTCGCAACCCGCGACCTCAATCCTATACTGCAGCCACTTTATCTACCTTCCTATACGCCTTATCGCAGCAGTGACGGTTGGCGAATCGATCATAGTTTCTATGTCACCAATACCAGCCAGAAGGAAAGTAGCGGTGACGAAACTTTAACCATCGATGTCGAGAACTATCGCTACGAACTGGGACTCAGATATCGCAAGGATAACTGGCTCGGCCAGATTGACGTGCCTTTTGTTGCCAATAGCGGTGGAGTCCTCGACGGGACTATCGAGGGCTGGCATGATTTGCTTGGCCTGCCCAATGGGGATCGCGATGACCTTCCGAGCGATCAAATCGACGTGGAGTACGAGCGTGACGGCGTGGTCGAATATTCCCAGGACAAGTCCAGTAACGGCCTCGCAGATATTAGCGTGGCGCTTGGTTATCAACTGTCGACAGGATCCCGATTTTTTGTCGGTATCGAACTACCCACCGGTTCAGCGTCCGACTATAGCGGCAATGAAGCCATCGATTACGCCACCTGGGTGACTCACGAAATGCTGATCGATACTGAATTGACCATCTACGGCCTGCTCGGAGTGAGTTTTCCCGGTGACGACGGTAACCTGCAAGGGCTGGTGGTCGATGAGATATGGGTTGCTCAACTGGGAACCCAGTACTTCTTCAATGACGGGATCGCTGGAACGGTCCAATTAGACTGGCATTCACAGACAATCGATGACAGCGATCTAACCGCATTTGGCGACTCGCTGCAAATTCAGCTTGGCCTCGGCTTCCTCGAGCTGATCGACAAGTATCGTCTCGATCTGTTTTTCTCCGAAGACATCAAGGTTGAATCGGCACCCGATATCAGCTTCGGCATACGCCTGGTACGGGAGTTTTAAGCCCCGCGATCACACCAGCTCGGTAACAATTTGCGGATCGCTTTCCAGGGTACGATGCACCGGGCACTTATCCGCAATTTCAAGCAACTTGAGACGCTGTTCTTCACTCAGATCTCCCTCCAGTGAAATACGCCGGGTAAGGCGCTCGATCTTGCCGTCGCAATCAATACAGTCGTCGGCGTGGACACGCTCGTGAAGCAGCCTGATGCTGATGTTTTCCAGCGGTAGCTTTTTAAGATTGGCATACATACGCAAGGTCATCGAGGTACAGGCGCCCAGCGACATTAATAACAGGTCATAAGGTGATGGACCCAGATCGGAGCCACCGTAGCTGGTTGGTTCGTCCGCGCGCATAAAATGGCTGCTGCTATACATGCCGCGCAGAAATTTATGATCGAGTTCATTTATCAGCACTTCGCCGGCAACCAGGTCGAGACTCTCGGGCGCGATGCTGTCCTGCTCAAAATCGACGTATCGGCTCGCCCACGAGGCTATCATGGTTGCCACATACTCCGCATCGTCCGTCTTGCTCAGCAGGTGGTCAGCCTTGTCGAGCGAGATGAAGCTTTTCGGATGCCGTGCTGCCTGGTAAATACTCGCGGCTTCGTCGATCGATACAATCGAATCCAGCGGGGAATGCATCACCAACAAGGCAGCGTCCAGCTCGCGTATTTTCTCGGTTGATGAATATTGATCGATGTCATCGAGGAACTGTTTTTTGATCGAAAACTCACGCGCACCCAGCGCAACTACCGCCTCGCCCTGCGCCTGGATCTGCGCCGCCTCTTGCTTGAACAGATGCGCCACATGTTTAGCGGTTGCGGGTGCGCCGATGGTCACCACCGCCTCTATCGAGTCCAGCTTTGCGGCCGCGCCCAGCACCGCGGCGCCGCCGAGGCTATGCCCAATTAGAATTTGCGGCGCCCGATACTGCGCCTCGAGTGCTTTTGCCGCCTGCACCAGGTCATCGACATTCGAAGAGAAATTGGTATTGGCAAAATCACCATCACTATTACCCAAACCAGTAAAATCGAAACGTAGTACCGCGATACCCTTCGCCGCCAGGGCACGACTGATTCTCGAAGCCGCGGCGATATCCTTGCCGCAGGTAAAACAGTGTGCGAACAGGGCGAAACTGGAAATTTCATCCCCTTGACCGGGCAATTCCAGTAGTCCTGCCAACGTCTCGCCATTGGAATTTTCAAATTCCAGCCTGATTTTATTCATTAGAATCACTCCGAGGGGTTATCATTCTGTGATTAGCAGTTAGTCGACAGGTTCCCGTTGAAAAAACAGTTTAATCGATTTCTTCGCTGGATATTGTTTCTTTGGGTCAGGGTAGAGGTATTTCCCGAGAGTAATCCAGGCGCAATCATAGATCCAGCACGACCCGTACTTTACGTTCTCGCAGATCGGGGACTCAGCGATTTGCTGGTGCTCGGTGAAATTACCGCACGCCACGATCTGCCCGACCCATTTGCACGCATCCCGATCGAGACCTCCAGGCAATATTACTCGGTCTACAGTATTGCTTCGCGTAACCCACTCGGTGACTGGATAAAACGTCGCCGCAAACGCTCGATAATGCTACCTGATTTGATCCAGGCCTTTGCCGGAAACGAGAATCTCGAGTTGCAGGTTGTGCCGGTGTCGGTGTTTTGGGGCCGCCCTTTAGCCCGACACAAACACTGGTTCCAGGTATTGTTCGCCGATACCTGGGTGCTGGCCGGTCGACTGCGCAAGTTTTTCACCATCTTGTTTCACGGTCGCAATACGCGGCTGATTTTTTCGCAGGCACTAAATTTTCGCGAACTCGTTATCGCCAACAGCAATGACGAACAGGACTTGCAGGAATTTCTAATTACCACCCTGCATCTGCAACGCGAAGCAACCCTTGGACCGCAGATCACCAGCCACAAGCACCTCTCCGCACAAGTTATCGAAGACAGGATCGTACAGCAACTGATATCCGAAGAGACCGGCAGCAACCGCTCAAACTATACCCGCGCTCACCGTTATTGCCGTGAAATATTTGCCGACTGCACCCAGCTCACTATTGAGATGATGCTGCGTTTGCTGCGTGCCTTCTGGAACCGGTTTTACTCCGGTATCGAGATCTACAACGCAAATCGTATTCGAGAAGCAGCCCTCACGCATCAACTGGTGTACGTCCCTTGCCACCGTAGCCATGTTGACTACCTGTTGCTGTCTTACGTTATTTACAATGAAAACCTGGCGCTGCCTTATATCGCGGCAGGCAGTAACCTCAATATTCCCTTCATCGGCCGCATCCTGCGTGGTGGAGGTGCTTTTTTCATTCGCCGCAGTTTCAAGGACAACCCTCTCTACAACGCAATTATTCGCGCCTACGTGTATGAGCTAGTCAAACTCGGGGTAGCGCTGGAATATTTCATCGAGGGTGGCCGCAGCCGCAGCGGAAGAATGCTTAAACCCAGGTTCGGAATTCTGGGCATGACTGTCGATGCCTATATTAAAAGCCAGGCGCGACCGCTGGCGTTTGTGCCGGTTTATATCGGTTACGAAAAACTGATTGAAGGCAAGTCTTACATTGGCGAGCTTTATGGTGGCAAAAAGAAACGCGAGTCTACCCTGGGGGCACTGGGCGCAATTTTCAGGCTCAAAGGACATTACGGTAAGGTGACGGCAAGTTTTGGTGAACCCATAAAGCTGGGCGAGTTACTCGAACAGCACTGCGCCGACTGGACGAATCGTGCCGCCGAAATTGAGCAAAGACCTGACTGGTATCGATCCAGCCTGCAACATCTGTCGCGTGAAATAATGTTTGGTATCAATCGCGCCTGCGTGATTAACCCGGTCAATTCGATTGCCACCGTCCTACTGGCGACACCGCGGCAAAGTATCGAGATCGAAGAACTGGTGAGCCAGGCGGAACTGCATCATCGACTTATCCGCGGAACTCCCTGTCTTGCATCGATACGCATCGAGGGCAAGGTGGATGAGAAACAGATCAGGCGCATCGCCAAACAGAAAATCATCCATGTTCGTACCCATGAACTCGGCGATATTGTTTATCTGAAAGCCAAAGACTCGGCACTCATCGGCTATTACCGTAACAATAGTTTGCATAGCCTGATAATTCCGGCCCTGATCGCCTGTTGTTTCAGCAATGCTCGCCGGCTTTCGTACACCAGCCTGCAACGCAAAATCAGCCTGTTATACCCTTTCCTCAAATCCGAGCTGCAGCTCGAATGGCAGTTTGCGAAGCTGCCGGATATTGTCGACGAATGCATCGCCAGCCTGATCGGTGAATCGCTGCTGGAGCGGATCGAAGATGATTTGCGCCGTCCCCGACGCAGCGATCAGGAGTTTATACATTTACTCAGGCTGGCACACATCATCCAGCCAATGCTCGAGCGTTACTACATGACCTTTATCGTGTTGTGGCAAACATCAGGGGCACCTCTACAGGAGGCGGAACTCGAACATCGCTGCCATTTGCTCGCGCAAAAAATCTCGATGCTTTACGGTATCAATTCTCCCGATTCTTTCGACCGCCTGTTGTTTCGAGGTTTCATCGCAACCATGCTGGAACACGAATACCTGGTAAAGAACGATCAGTTACAACTCGAATTCAAACCCGGTTTCAGCTACGCCAGCCTGGACCTGCGTAACCTGCTGAGCACTGAAGTTCGCGGCAGCATCCGATCACTGATCAAGGCTGCCCCTCACTAACACCATTCAACACGATTTATGCTTTGCCATTAATGAACTGACGAATTTTTCGGCGTTGTTTTTTGTCAGGACGCGAGCTTGAATGTGGACGTTGCATCATAGCCAGCTTGCGTTTTTCCGCTTCCCTGCCGCGTTGCTCGATACTACTTTCAGTTTCCTGATACAGGGTCTGCGCACAGGCAGCCGAACCACGACGTTCGCTGAGATCGGTGACAATAATCTGGTAGCGTTCATAGCCGCGATGAATTTCATAGCAATCATCAATCTTGACGCTACGCGACGGTTTAATCCGCTGCCCCGCCAGATGCACCTTGCCGCCAGTTACTGCGGCGCCGGCAAGGGCCCTGGTCTTAAAAAAGCGCGCTGCCCACAACCACTTGTCCAGGCGAACCTTTTTTTCGTCACTGACCATCAGGTCTCCAACAGTCGACTGCAAATGTCAGGCATATCTTTTGTTGATGTATTTCATTATCCGATCGGCCATCGAAAAACCGCTCAATACCGCACCCTCGATACGCGGCGCGGTACACCAGTCACCACAGGCTCCAATCGCCTGCGACTCATCAAACAGGGAATCCTCGTTAATCGGATTAATCGGTAACGCATGTCGCCAGCAATGCACCCCCGCAGATACTGGTTTATGGGTTTTCAGATCAGTGGCCTCCCAGAAGGCATCGAGCATAGCGTTCATTACGCGCCCTCTGAAACTGGCTGCATACTGTTGCGACCATTCGGGTGAGGCGTGCAATACCCAGCAATCTGCATCGTTGGTAGAGTCGGTGAATTGATAGCGTGAAATCCACGACAATGGCGAATCCAGTACGAAAGCTGCGTCATAAGGAATGTTTAGTGGCTGCTCAAAGGCAAACATGCCGCTCCAGCATACCGTCATATCGACATTCTCGGCAACATCACAAATACCTGGAATTGAACGACACAATTCAGGCACCTGATGCGCCGAGGTAGCGATAATCACAATATCATAGGCACCCTGATAGTCGCCGCGTTCGTTAAATAGCCGCCAACCACCCTCTTCCTGACGTTCCAGCTCGCATATGCTGGTCGAGACCACCAACTCGCAGTTTCGCGCCAGGTTTTCAACAACCGTCTGCATACGTGGTACACCGACAAATCTCTGGGTTGCCATATCACCGTTGATTATCTGGCCTTTATGCAACTCGACAATCCAGCCATCCCAGGGGCGCACGAAACCCTCGGTCTGCCAGGCCGAGACGATATTCCAGAACAGGGGATTATTTACAGTGAAATATTGTGCGCCATTATTGAACTCGTACTCGCCTGCGCGAAAACGGCTTATGCGGCCACCGGGAAATATATTTTTCTCGAAAATCCTTACATTTTCAATCAGGCCTTGCAACGCAGTTCCACAGGTGAGTCCTGCCAAACCGGCGCCAATGATGGCGACTGACGGCGTATTACCCACTGGAGGCTTAAAGCGCCGGGAAATCGCCGGCGTATTTTGAAATCCATTCCCCGGCCGCTTCATGGGCACTGAGTTCGCGACCTTCCAGCCTTTCGACTTCCTTGCGATAGTGTTCGATATGGCAGATCTGTTCGATCATGCGTAAACGGAAGACATCCCTGGATTTTTCAAATTCGATGCCTATTTCGTAACTCTTGCCGGATTTCTCACACCATACGACAATCCCGACCAGGTGATTATCCTGCTGTAGCAACGGGATACAGATGCGTACCCGCTGCAAAACTTCGAGCGGCTGTTGCGACAAAAATGCGAGACCACCCAGACTTACATTGGTTATGGTCTGGTCGATAGTCTGGTCGATAGTCTCGTCATTTTCGTCTTCCGTCCACTCCAGCGTGACCTGTAACGGCACATCCGCTGGATGACGGATAAATTTACGTATCGTTGTCTTATCTGGCAATGGTCACCAACATTTCGTTAAGCTTCGCGACGAAACCGGCGGGATCATCTAGTTGACCGCCTTCGGCCAGCAATGCCTGGTCAAATAATATATCAGACCAGTCCGCGAATTTTTTCTTCGATTTTTCAGTATCAAGCTTCTTAACAATAGGATGATCTGGATTAATTTCAAGTATTGGTTTCGAACTCGGCAATTCGTGTCCCGCTTCTTTCAGCAGGCGTTGCATATGCATCGCCATATCCTGCTCGTTCAAAACAATGCAGGCGGGTGAGTCAGTTAGTCGATTGGTCACACGCACATCCTCAACTTTTTCCTGCAGAGCCTTTTTCATACGCTTGAGCAGCTTTTCGGCAGATTTGGCTTTCGCTTCCAGCTCTTTCTCGGACTCTTCATCCGTACCCAGATCAAGTTCGCCTTTAGCAACCGATTGCATTTTCTTGTCTTCAAATTCCATCAGGTGTGAAGTCAGCCACTCGTCTACCCGATCTGACAGCAGTAACACCTCGATTCCCTTCTTACGGAATATTTCCAGGTGCGGGCTATTCTTGGCAGCCGCGTGTGAATCGGCAGCAATATAATAAATCTTGTCCTGGCCTTCCTGCATGCGCCCGATGTAGTCATCCAGCGAAACATTTTGTTCCTCGTCACCACTATGCGTAGTGGCAAAGCGCAACAATTTGCCGATTTTTTCGCGGTTGGCGAAATCTTCCGCCGGGCCCTCTTTCATCACCTTGCCGAACTCTTGCCAGAATTTCTGGTACTTCTCCGGATCATTTTTAGCAATTTTCTCGAGCATGCCCAATATCTTCTTCACCGAGCCGCTACGTATACTGTCGATAACCTTGCTGCCCTGCAGGATTTCCCGTGATACATTGAGCGGTAAATCTTTTGAATCGATCAATCCACGCACGAAACGCAGGTAACGCGGCATTAACTTTTCAGCATCCTCCATGATAAACACGCGCTGCACGTAAAGCTTGATGCCGTTGCTCGACTCCCGATCGTAGAGATCGTAAGGTGCTCGTGAAGGGATATAGAGTAAAGATGTGTACTCGTTGGTACCCTCGACACGGTTGTGGCTCCAGTCGATAGGATCTTCGAAGTCGTGCGCGACATGCTTGTAAAATTCCCGGTATTCGTCATCCTTGATTTCAGATCTGGCGCGGGTCCACAGTGCCGAAGCCTGGTTGACGGTTTCCTCTTCGATCGAGGCTTCCTCATTTTCCGCCTCGGGATCTGGCTCAACCGTCTTGTCCATGATTACCGGGAAATCAATATGATCAGAATACGAGGTAATGATTGAACGCAATTTCCAGTCGTTTAGCAGTTCATCTTCAGCTTCGCGTAAATGCAGAATTATCTCGGTACCACGATCGCTCTTGTCTAGCGACGCGATATCATATTCACCCTTGCCCTTTGATATCCACTCGACTCCCTGGTCGGAAGACTCACCGGCCTTACGCGTGCGCAGGGTGACTTCATCGGCAACGATAAACGAAGAGTAAAAGCCGACACCGAACTGACCGATAAGCTTGGCATCATTTTTTTCATCGCCGGTTATCGAATCGAGAAACGAGCGGGTGCCTGATTTCGCAATAGTGCCGATATGATCGATTACTTCTTCGCGAGTCATGCCGATGCCGTTATCATTAATCGTAATCGTGCGCTGCTCCTTGTCAAAGCTGACCTTGATTTTGAGCTCGATATCTTCCTCGTAAAGACTGGCATCGGAGATCGCGCTGAAACGCAGGCGGTCACAGGCATCGGAAGCATTGGAAATCAATTCGCGCAGGAAAATCTCCTTGTTCGAATATAGCGAGTGGATCATTAAATCCAGTAGCTGGTTTACTTCGGTTTCAAAACCCCGGGTTTCGGTATTGGTGGCAGTTGTCATGTCTCGTGCTCTCGTCAAAAAAGGTGATGTAGCGGCAATATATGCGGTTAGCGGAATGAGTTTTCAAGCGTATGGAACTGAAATTAGCAAGCAGAAGCAAATGCCCGGACTACTGGACGCCCTGTTTTAACCATAGTTGCTGTATCTTGTGATTTAACACCGAACGCCGGGCCGCGTCCTCGGTAATACTGAGCAACTCCTCGTATATACGGCGTGAATCATCAACCAGCCCCGACTCCTGCAAACTTTCCGCGGCGTTGAATCTTGCGGTCTGGGCCCAGGGATCCATCGAATCCGGCGCCGGCAACATGGCCGACTGCAGGTAGAGTAAAGCCGCTAGCTCGAATTGCTCCAGTCCACGATACGAGTCCGCTATCCAGTACAAAATTTCACGGTGCTGTTTGGGTTCAAGTTCCAGCAGCAATAGCTGGTTGAAATGGGCAATCGATTCCGCATACAGATTAACGGTCTGTAAATCGAACAATACCTGCAGTATGCGGTCAGTAGATTCCGGGTCAGCCTCGCTATATTCACCGATCAGGGTTTGCAGCACCTGGTTACCCTCATCGTAACGACCGCCCAGGATCAGCACCCGGGATTGACGCAACTGCCAGTCGAAGCGACTGGTTCCTGCCGGCACCGTGTTCAGGCCCGACATCAATCGGGTAGCCTCTTCAATATCGACCGATTTCAACGCCAGATCAACGAGCTGATACCTGATTTCCGGCGGGATATCACGGGCACTGGAAAAAGTCCTGTTATCGTTAAACAGGTTTTGCAACAGATGGCGCTCGGCTTCGTCAATCTCGGCAAAAGTACCCATGTATCCGCTGGCCGCACGATTGGCGACGTCGCTATCGCTAGATTTCAGCATCAGCATTGCAAACAGGGAGCGGGACTTGGCCGGAGTAGCCTTGCTCGTGCCGGAGGCCAGCTCCAGCCATTTATCGTCTGCGCCAAGCAATAATTCGGATCGATTTCCGACCAGTTCGGCGTATTCAAGATACGCCTGCCACAGCAGATCAACGGGTAACTGAAACAATTTCAATGGTGATTCGACCTCGACGCGGAATAGTGATTCCAGTGCGACGACACGATCTACCGGCGACATTTGCCTGGCTGCAAAATAGCCCAATGCCCATAAACTCGCGCGTTCTTCGGCACCTGTCGATTTATCCTCACTGCGCTTTTTTACCTGCGCCCAGAGTTCGGCTTTATCGATCTGCTTCAAGCGGAAGCTCGCTAACACACTGATCAACCTGGCTTGCCAGCCCTTCTGCTCACGCAAGATCAGAATTGCCTGTTCATACCTGCCGGATTCAATGAGCACTCGTGCCCGCAGCAGCAACCAGGCGAGATCGGTGCTATCGAAATCCTGGTCGAAGCGCAGCATTGCCACTCGCGCATCCTCGATGCGGCCATCTTCGATGTATGATTCGATAATTTCTCGGCGCCAGGTTTCGTATTCCGATGCATCACCGGCGGCAGGTTGCCACAGCTGCTGGCGCAGAATTTGACGTGCCGTTACAGTTTGGCCTAGCTCAAGGTACGCCCTGACCTGGTAGGTCGCGGCCTGTTGTTTGAATTGATTCGGGATATCAACTGGCAAGCCTTCAATTCGAATCAGTAGTTGATCCCACTGCTTCCATTGCGCCAGGATTGCGAGCCGTTCCTGTTCCCAGAGTATCCATTCATAGAGATCTTGATCAACTTTTGGCTGTGCCTGATCGAGCATTTTCATGGTCAACCCTGGCGCCCCGGCAGCCGAAATATTCTTCAACAGCTCGAGCCGCTCGTCAGCCGCCGCTGGAAACAGCATTCCCATGCCAAGCGCTACTACAAGTAAAATCTTAATGCTTGCTATCACTTCCCAGGTGGCCTCAAAAAAAAAGCGTGCAGCCCTGGCATACACGCTTTTTGATAATGCATTTCTCCAGGCAATCGCTTATAGCTTTTCCCGGATACGCGCCGCTTTGCCGGTGCGTCCACGCAGATAATACAACTTGGCGCGACGTACATTGCCGCGACGTTTGACCTTGATCTCTGCGATCAGCGGGCTATGCGTCTGGAACACGCGCTCTACACCTTCGCCGTGAGAGATCTTGCGTACCGTAAAGGCCGAATTAATACCGCGGTTACGCTTCGCGATAACCACACCTTCGTAGGCCTGTAAACGTTCACGCGTACCTTCCTTAACCCGTACCTGCACTACCACAATATCCCCGGGAGAAAAAACAGGAATATCGGATTTCATTCCTTCCGCTTCGAGTTGTGCAATTATGTTGCTCATGTCAATTCCTCAAATAAATCGCTTTCAACACGGTGTTACTCACCGCTTCCGAGTGTGTTCCAACTCGGCAATATATTTATCCAGCAAAGCCTGCTGCCCTGTATCCAGCTCGATATCCTCGAGCAGATCCGGTCGCCGTTGCCAGGTACGTCCCAGCGCTTGCTGTTGACGCCATGTGTCGATTTCACGGTGATTACCATTCATCAACACCTCGGGTACGCGATCACCGAGATACTCTTCGGGCCGCGTGTAGTGAGGGCAGTCCAGCAACCCATCACTAAACGAATCCTGTTGCGCCGAGTCCGCATGGCCAAGCGCTCCTGGAATCAGGCGGGTCATCGCATCGATACAAACCATCGCTGCGAGCTCACCTCCACTAATGACATAGTCACCAATGGACCATTCTTCGTCCACTTCCCGCTGAATCAGGCGTTCGTCGATACCTTCGTAACGACCGCATAAAAAAATAACCGATCCCTGTTCAACCTGCCGCGCCAGTTTTTCCTGTCGCAGCGGCTTTCCCTGCGGACTGAGATACACCAGCCGCGCAGCGCTATTCTGCGCTCTTACCGCCGTTATTGCATCCTGCAACGGTTGCACCTTCATTAACATTCCAGGCCCGCCACCGTATGGGCGATCATCGACCGTGCGGTGCTTGTCCCGGGTATAATCGCGTGGATTCCAGCAATGCAGTTCAAGCAAACCCTGCTCTGCTGCACGACCGACAACTCCACATCCCGTCACCTGTTCAACCAGTTCGGGAAACAGTGTGATTACATCGATTCGCATCTCAGTACTCGGGTGACCAGTCAACCACCAGGCGCTGGTTATCCAGGTCTACCTGCCTGACGATTTGATCGATTACAAACGGTATTAAGCGTTCGCGTTCGCCTGACAACACCATTACGTCATCCGCCCCGGTTTCCATCATCGAGGCAATCACCCCGAGCGGTTCTCCCTGTACTGTTTCTACCGCCAGTCCAACCAGGTCAGACCAGTAGTATTCTCCCGCTTCCAGTCGGGGCAACTGCTGCGGATTTATAAAAATCCGGCAACCTGTCAGTTCATCGGCCTGGGTACGATCCTCTACCCCTTCCAGCCTGGCCAAAACGTTCTTGCCCTGCCGGCGCCCTTGCACCGCGGTTGCCTGCTGAACGTTACCCTGTTCGATAAACCAGGGGCTGTAACTTACTATATTCTCACGTGGGCTGGTATTCGAAAAAACCCTGACCCAACCTTTAACTCCCTGCGAACCCAGAATATGCCCAACACAGATCAAATCATCATCGTGCTGGCTCATCGCTGATTAAGCCGCAGTCTTGCGCGCTCCCTTGATCAAGCTGGCAACACGTTCACTGGGTTTCGCGCCTTCGGAAATCCAGTAATCGATACGTGTATCATCGAGGCGCAGCTCTTCTTCCTGGCCACGAGCCTGAGGATTGAAGAAGCCGACACGCTCTATATAGCGGCCATCTCTCGGGCTACGGCTGTCACTCACCACTACGTGGTAAAACGGGCGTTTTTTAGCGCCACCGCGTGCCAAACGAATTGAAACCATAAAAATTCTCCAGTATAAATCGACCCAACAGATCGAACCGAACAACTACCATCTGTCATCAGACAACAGCCTACCGCTGACCCCAGGGTCAGAAGACCGCGTATTGTACCTAAATAAACCCGCCTGTGAAGTCCGCAAGCCCTGTTTTTACGTGGAAAATTCGAGAAATGTCCTTTAACCCGTAAATTTATGAATTTTCCGGGTCAAAACGACATTCCGGGGGGAAGCCTGCCTTTCATACCGCGCAACATATTAGCCATGCCGCCCTTGTTGCCCATTTTTTTCATCATGCGTTGCATTTGTTTATGCTGTTTGAGCAGCCGGTTAACGTCCTGGATCTGGGTCCCCGAACCCTGCGCGACCCGGCGTTTGCGCGAACCATTAATGACTTCGGGCTTACGCCGCTCCAGCGGGGTCATGGAATCGATGATCGCGACCATGCTTTTCATTTGCCGGCTATGCGCCGGGTTCTGCATCGCCTGCGCAACCCCGGATCCCATTCCCGGCAATTTATCGATCAGGTTGCCCAGTCCCCCCATATTCTCCATCTGGGTAAACTGGTCTCTCAGATCCTCGAGATCGAAACCTTTTCCCCGTTTGACCTTGCGTGCAAGTTTCGCTGCTTTTTCGTGATCGACCTTTTCCTGTGCCTGCTCCACCAGCGACAGAATGTCTCCCATGCCGAGAATGCGTGACGCAATCCGGTCGGGATGGAACGCTTCCAGCGCGTCGGTCTTTTCTCCGGAACCGATAAACTTGATCGGCTTGCCGGTAATGTGCCTGACCGATAAAGCTGCGCCGCCACGCGCGTCACCGTCGGTCTTGGTAAGCACCACCCCGCTCAACGGCAAAGCATCGTTAAAGGCCCTGGCGGTATTGGCGGCATCCTGACCGGTCATACTATCGACCACAAACAGGGTTTCAGCCGGGTCCACCGCATCATGAATAGCGCGGATCTCATCCATCATCTGCTGATCGATAGCGAGACGTCCGGCGGTATCAAGAATCAGCACATCGGCATTTGCCCGAAGCGCCGCTGAAACCGCATCGAGGGCAATAGCAACCGGTTTTTGCTGGTTATCGCTGGGATGAAAATCGGCTCCAACTTCTGCCGCCAGCGTCTGCAACTGTTGGATCGCAGCGGGACGATAGACGTCGGCACTGGCCACCATAACCGACTTTTTCTCAACCTCCAGCAAGCGGCGGGCAAGTTTAGCCACGGTGGTGGTCTTACCAGCACCTTGCAACCCCGCCATCAATACGATCACTGGTGGTTTGCGTTTCAGGTCGAGACTGTCGTGCACCTCACCCATAATCGAGACCAGCTCGTCATTGACGACCTTGATCAATGCCTGGCCGGGTGAAAGGCTGGAAATAACATCCTGGCCCAGTGCTTTTTCGCGCACCGCCTCGATGAAATCCTTCACTACCGGTAACGCAACATCAGCCTCGAGCAGAGCCATACGCACTTCACGCAGGCTATCGCGGATATTATCTTCGCTTAAGCGCCCCTGGCCGCGCAGATTCTGCAGCGTCCTGGATAGGCGATCAGTCAGGTTTTCGAACATCGGGTGGTCTCGTAACGGTGCAAAGGCGGCATTATAACAGTGCGCTCAGTCGAAAGAACCTCAGAATTTGAATACTTCGCCGCCCTTCAGCTGGTGAATTTTGAATTCGGGCATTGCATCGACACATTCCTGGAAAATCACTTCTTCGTCACCCGGTTTGAAATGGGTCAGCCAGACGTCAGGACGGTGTTTCATTTTTAGAATATCTTCACCCAGCAACTGCGGGCAATAGTGTTTGGAAACCTTGCTGAGTTCGAGATCGCTGTTCGAGAAAGCAGTCTCGACAAATAACAAATCGACATTTTCATAGCCGTTGAGTGCATCCCAGAGCGTGTCGTTAGTGGTGGTATCCCCACTAAAGGCCACGCAGTCACGTTGAGTCGACAGGCAATAACCGACCCCGGGCACGGTATGGTTAACCTGGATCATCTCGATCTCGCGTGACCTGATGGTCATTTTATCGCCCGGATTCATGGTTTCGAAACGAATCGACGGATTTTCCCTGCTCGGCAGTTCCGAAAAATCGGGCCAGATGGTCCAGTTGAAAATATGCTCCTTGAGAGCCGCGATAGTTTTTTCCTGTGCATGCACAACGATGGGCTCGTCGTGCACACCGAACATACTGTCGGCAAGCAGCGGCAACCCTGCAATATGATCCATATGCGAATGCGTCAGAAAAATATGTCGGATACCAGTCATCTCGTTGAGCGGCAAATCACCGAGCCCGGTACCGGCATCAACTAACATATCCTCGTCAATAAGGAAGGAGGTGGTGCGAAGATTTGCACCTATTCCACCTGCCCACCCAAGTATTTTAATTTGCATATACTTAAATCGATTGCCCGGTAACGATAAAGGAAACATCCAGCCCTGGTTCAATTCTATAGCAAACACGAGCGGGGTTGGCGCAATTATTTATCCTCACAACAGGAAACCAGGGATAAACCAGGTTGCGTAGCGGGCAACTATAGTACAGCCCGGGAGCAATAAATCCGCGCTGGTTCACACTTCACAGACCGACCAAAGCCCCTGACATGTACACGTTATTCGTTACGCCACACTAGTGCGATGACCAGGATTTTCGGTTACACTTTGTCGCCTCAGCCACTGATCGAAAATAATGTTCCCCACCACCGCAAGCACGCTCGCCGCCCTACTCTACTGCTTGTCTGCATTTCTGATTTTCAAACAACTCGGCACGGCACATCGCCAACGCTGGGTTGCAATGGCGCCTGCGGTTATTGCAATGCTATTGCAGGCGGCGGCACTTAACGCCCTGATTATCCAGCCGCAAGGCCTCAACCTGGGTTTCTTCGCCGCCTTTTCGTTGATCGCGTGGCTGATTTCTATCCAGATTTTACTGAGCAGCATATATCGCCGCATCGAAAGTCTCGGTATCGTCGTTTTCCCGATTAGCGGCATCGCGTCGGTAGCCGCCAGCCTGCACTTCCCGGATCATTTGATCAGTATCACTAACAATGCCGTGCAGGGACATGTCATGGTATCGATAATCGCATACAGCCTGATTACGCTGGGCGCGTTCCAGGCCGGTTTGCTCGCCTACCAGGATCGCTCGATCAGGCAACATCACCCGGGCGGCTTCATCCGCTTCCTGCCCCCACTGCACGACATGGAAACCCTGCTGTTTCAATTTCTCGGTTTCGGCTTCATCTGCCTCAGTGCTTCGCTGTTGAGCGGCTTCATCTATCTCGAAGATATATTCGCGCAACACCTGGTGCACAAGACCGTGTTATCGATTGTCGCCTGGATTATCCTCGGAGTACTGCTGTTTGGCCGCTTTAAATTTGGCTGGCGCGGCAAAACCGCCATCAACTGGACCCTGGCGGCATTCGTCTTCCTGATGCTTGCTTTCTTTGGTAGCAAGCTGGTGCTTGAGTTCATCCTCTAATATCGTGCGCCATTTGAGTTGAACGAAATTCCCCTATATTGGCTGTTTATTGCTTTCGTGGCGCTGATCATGCTGTCGGCCTTCTTTTCAAGTTCGGAAACCGGGTTGATGAGCCTGAATCGCTATCGACTCAAACACCTTGCTGGCAAAAACCATGGCGGTGCGGTACGTGCAGTAGCATTGTTAAAGCAGCCGGACAAGCTGATCACGCTGATATTGCTAGGTAACAACTTCATTAACATTCTGATTACCCAGCTAGCGACCTATATCGGCTATCGATTAT